>Ga0126342_10008555_pt1 | contig 18356 bp, 15 predicted proteins | sample Cyp1metagenome_FD_92528 | JGI IMG/M metagenome (GOLD analysis project Ga0126342, IMG submission 92528) | Coral microbial communities from Lord Howe Island, Old Settlement Bay, Australia - Cyphastrea 1 metagenome | ecosystem: Host-associated > Invertebrates > Cnidaria > Coral ...
AGAAAGGAAAGAAAGGAAAAGCAAAGCCATGTACAGATAGATCAGATAGATCCAGAACTGCTGGTGTGTAAGGATGATTTGTCAACTTGTGTGCTTTAACCCGTTTAACCCCGTTGATTTGCTTTGAGATGAAGCGCTGCATGCACCTGTGAATTATCTGAAGCCAAGTTACCAGACCGAAAAAGATAGACCAGCTAACGCATCTGCAAGCATCTTGCAGTGCTCTTTCCGCGAGAGATTTTTTTTCTCTTGTCAAACGACAGGTCATATGCCTCTTCTTTCCTTCCAGTTCTATCTTCAGGCTAAATGTCAGGCACGCCAGGCACGCGGAAGACTTATGTCTTGTGCTGTAAATTGCAGGAAGACGACTGTCCACAGTGGCACAGAGAGAAGATCCTCTTGAGATTTTTTGACACTCTGTCACCTGGTGGCTTCTGCGAATGTGTAATCCATTGAGGTAACAACCTTCATTTGAACTGTGGTGTGCAGCTTTGCTTCGCGCATACATAGAAGGCACCTGATCAGAGCTCTTCGTCCTAATGTTTCTTTACTTGGACATTCTTGTTTCTTTGCAGGACCTGTGACCTTCTTGCCTTTTGCTTGATACCTGCTGCAACACCTTTACTATCTGTTCATGCTTTCAAAGCTATGTGCAGAAGTTCCAAAAAAGATCCCCAAAGTTTGGCCAGTGAAGAGATGAAGACAGTCAATATTAATGGCTGTCTCCTTTTCAACACTTCATTTTTTTGCCGTTTTGTTTCAAATTTTGTTCTTCTTTGCAATTCTTCTTTGGACCCCCCTGCTGCACCTGCTCCCTGTTCTCCACGTTGCATCCCCAAAGAGACTTAGTAAGGATCACCTCCAGATCTATAGGATGTTCATGGATGTTGGATAAAGATGAGCTTATAACCTGATAGATTTTCAGGCGCTGGATGCCATCAACCATATCTTTGGACTCAGACTTTGAGAATTTTGAGAACTCAGTGCGGGTTCCATGCGATGTCAATTTGAACTCTTTGAGACTTTGAGACTTAAAAGTCTGCCTTGTCGTGATTTGCCTGTGTGGTGTACTAAAAGGTCTAATGCCATCCTGTGAGATGCGTTGAACGCAACACTGTAAGTTGACTTGAAGCCTTGGAGGAAAAAGGACTGCGAGAATGAAGAAAAAAGAAAAGGAAAAGTCTACACCCTATTGTGGTGGTCACAATGCAAAGATAACAGCTTCCTGATTCAATTGAAAAGATTGCTGTGATTGTGACTAGACCTACAGATTCGCACGCTTTAAATTCAATCAGTGTGACTGCATGTCGCAAATCGCGAATGTGTTGGGAGGCCTTGAGCTGCAGACCAGTATTCCTGGAGTCAAAGATACATCCTGGTTCTTGCATATTTCACAGACCGGTGGAATTCAGGTTTATGTTCCAGCATCACAGGCAAGTGAACTACTTGTGGATAAGTAAAATACTTTGTCATCAGATTGCTCAACTACGTATCAAGCGTCGACCCTGGCAAAAAACCGAGCAGTGCTAAAGAGGAAGGGTTGGCTCTGCAAAGAAACACGTTCAAGTTATCCCTTGATATCAGAAGGACCAAGCAGTGAGAAAGCAACATGTATTTTTGTTGACCCTAAGCTTTTTTGACAAATTGAATCTTCCCTCAAAGGAGACTTCCAAAGGATGCCACTGTTGCTGCCTCTGCACGGCATATCGATGGGTAGCAAAGCGTGTACGGTACGGACTGAACTTGGAAATGTCGGCAACTTTGCACCATAGATGCCATCGAGTCTCGTTGTCTGTCGCTTAAGCAGAAGAACTAGACCTCACTTTTGAGACGCACATCAGGAGCAACAAAAGTGCCTCATGCGTCGATTGTTTTTGCACAAGAAGCGCAAGAGTCAGAAAACAACATCCCAATATCTTGACAAAGAGCAACAGAAGCCGCGTACTCCTCAGCTTGGTCATGTTGGAAATGCATTTGCAAAGCTTGCTCGTGCTCCTAAAACGAAGTCAGCGACTTTTCTTTTTAAACTGCTATCAGAATCATCATTCTTGCATATCAGTCCAGAGAACGGTTTGAGATTTTCCGGCATTGGAGTGTGCTTGTCGCTCAGAATTGGAAATTCCATTGCATGTGAACTGACAACTTGTTTGGCGTCGCTTCCTCGTTTCGTGGGTTGCTTTCAGAAGCCCAGTCCAATTTGATGACATCAAGGTGACGAAGAAAGTCTCACTGGGTCAATTGAAGAGGCATATGAAAAGACCAGCAACGGTGTGGGTGGCTGATGCAGGATTTGCAACAAAACGGCCGCGGCATGCCGACAAATCCGAAGCATCTAAGTCAATCTTTGACCCAGGGTGTGCGTGTTCTGCTTGTTGTGCATCGTGTTCATCGTGTTCATCCTTCTTTTTCCCGGTTTATAACAACAATTTTCGCATGTTTGTTTACAGAGGGCAAAAGTCTGTACATGTTCCGTAGACATCAATGGACAGGAATTTGCGATTGCCGCAATTCTTCAAGGTCCGCAACGCTCGCCTCTGAATTGACAGCGTTGAGTCACAGCTGATTGGCATCCCCAAGTGCCCAAACTTCCAACGGCCTTTTGGTGGAGATTCAATTTGATTTGCCAGGAGGAATCCAGGTCAAAAGTCACTGGGTAAGAAGGTTCCAGAGATTCCAGAGGCCAAAGCTGAGCACACGGTCAAAATGTAGGTAGGGGATACAAACAAGAAATAATGATGCTGAAGCTCGGCAAAATGTTGCCTGCCTCACATTTCTTCCCTTCGAAGTTCTATCCATCAAAAAGCAAGTGTGAAGTAAACTGACGCACTTGCAGAGCTTTTCTCCTCCATGAGGCTTGGCTTGTTTAATCAGTGCAAACTGATAGCGCCATGCCGTAAAGCACTTGAGAGAAGTGACGCCGGTGCAATTGTTGCAATACACCAATGCACCGTATAACAAACCAGCCTCAATTCTTTGCATGTAGAAAAACATCCCCAAAGGTCTCCAAAGGTCAAGGCCACAGAGATGTCCCTTGAGCAACGCCTTAAACGAAGCCGCAGAGAGTGAGCGGAGCGCGATGTCACGAAATTCAACGGGACTTCACCCGGGACTTCACTCGGGACACTCGGTTGCTTCGGTTTCGGTTGTTGCTTTTGGAGGTGGAGCTCGTTACGGAGTTCGACGACAAGTTTTTTCGTCCCTCTTCAAATTTCTACCCACGGCCACACATGCCACCGGTGTGTCTCTTGATCCCATGGATGACTGCAACTCTTGCGCTTACATGAGCTGGAGTCAGTACACTGCAACCTAGTTGACCTAGTTAATTTGTCGCAGTATTCAACTTGAGTGCCCGAGTCACAAAAAAAGAAAAGAAGCAAAACTAGAAAAAACAAATCTAATCCTTGCAGGTTGGAGTATTGGTTGTATCTGTGCTGTGCATTTGTCGGCTCAATTGGAACGAATTGGCTTTTCAACCAAGGCCATTTTGAGTCTTGACAGTCGAGTGACCTGTCCCCGACTTGCGGAGCCAAGCAGTTGCTTGGAAAGGGGACAAGAACATAGGCATCGCTTCCGTGAGTCCATCTTCACTAATTGCAGTGATTGCATCTTTCTCTTTCAGGAGGCAGTGAATGGATTTCGCTTACTTGCAAACTGCTTGGATTGTACAGCGCCACTTGTACCTGGAAGTGTTTGCGGTGTAGATCCTGCCTCCAGATTTCAAAGCAACTTTGAATTGGCTGGAAGACGTTTGCAGAGCTCGCACAACTTTCTCGCACTTTTGGACTGCTCCCACTTTGACATTGGTTTGAGTCATGTTTGGGATATCTCTTGTTGCCTCAGGGGTTTGTCACTTCCACGTCACTCAGTCCAGTCGGTCCAGAGTATCGATAGGCAAGGAACAGGTGTAACCACTGTAGCTGAGGTAGCCGTCAAAGAAAATGGTTCAAAGAAGAAGAGGTGAATGGTAATTCACGTGTCGTGAATGGCAAGCAGAATGGGGTTGAGAGAGATGGCTTCCAATGCCACAGGGTTCCATTTAGGGAAAAAGACAAATTTGTTTGCCGCGTGCGCCGGAGAAAGTAAGACGATCTCGTGTTCACTTGAAATTTGAAGTATTGTGACAAACCAAACCTCAGACTCTGCAGACACTTGCCATCCCTTAAATTTCCCCATTTCTTTCTATTTCTTTCCGATGCCAAAAACTGTGAGAGCCAGAGGACTAGTTGGTTATTTTTGTAGTGCGAAGCCAGGAAATTGTCCTGTTGCTACCACGAAGCCCAGGTTTTCCATGGGATATCTGGAAACTCTCGTGCAAACAAGGAGCTAAGCAGCTAAGTAAATAATTCAACTTTGCAACTTCACTTGAGTCGTGGTCCAATGGCTCCAAGCCTGTGTGGGAGAGTGACACTTTTTGAGCGAACCATCCTGGACCATACTGGACAGGTGCTATGAATACGTGGTCGCCCTGCGATTTGAACTCTCGGCGCTGCATTTTATGTTTCTCCAGAACCGCATGCTCTGGAAAAAGATGCGAATGTAGCTGGCCTAGCTGCCTAGCTGCCCTGAATTGATATGAACTTTCTTTCTCCCAGATTTAAAAGGAGTAGTCATGTGACCATTTTGCATACAAGCACTCTGTCGTTGAATTTAAAGCTGAAGGGGGTGAACAAATCGATAGTTGAAGCAACCTCATGGCGAAAGTACAGTTTCAAGGCTGGCTCGTCTCATGTCGCCCTGTGGCCCAGCCCCTATCAAAGCAACTAGTGGGGAACAATGCATGTAGGTGGACGCGGTGCGACGCTCCATACAGAAAGTACAGGGTTTTGTTGTATTCCACAACCATCACAATCTATACAAGAAGTTTTTCACACAAATACACACAGACGTACACAGGAAAACAATGGAAAACAGAATAGTAGTCCTGCTGCAGGTATTGGCTCGTGTTTCAGGGAGCGCGCCCGGCCCTGCGTAAACGATGGCGTTTGTGAAAGTGTTGAAGAACGCTGCTTACTTCAAGCGATTTCAAGTGCAAAAACGCAGAAGGCGTGAGGGCAAGACCGACTACCATGCAAGGCGTAAGATGGTTCGCCAGGACAAGAACAAGTTCAACAACCGCAAGTACAGATTGGTAGTTCGCTTCACCAACAAGCGTGTCATTTGCCAGTGTGTTTACGCCACCTTGCGAGGTGACGTGATTGTTGCCGCAGCAGCCTCCAATGAGTTGGCTCATTTTGGTATCCCTGCTGGGCATAAGAACTATGCTGCAGCATACGCCACCGGACTCCTGGTGGCCCGTTGTGTCTTGAAGAAGTTTGGACTGGACGAAAAGTTCAAAGGGAAGGAAGAGATTGACGGCGAAGAATATCACGTCGAGGATGAGGACAATGAGCAACGGCCTTTCAAGTGCATTTTGGATGTTGGCATTCGACGCACTTGTGTGGGGCACCGCATGTGGGGAGCACTGAAAGGTGCGGTTGACGGAGGCCTCCATGTTCCCCACAAGGCCAAGAACTTCCCTGGTTTCAAGGCAGCAGATGAGAAAGGTGGTGAGTCGGAGTACGATGCAGAGGCCCACAAGGAGAAGATTTTCGGCAATCATGCCAGCACCTTATCCGCTCACTTTCTTGTCGATGTGCTTGTGAGAGAAGTTCTATCTATCCAGAGCCTGAGATAGTGATAATCTACAACCACTGTGGTTCTTGCTACTTAGAGTTGGCTGTGGCAAATTTCCCGGAGGGTGGCGTAACGGGTGCTGCTGTCGCTCTTTGCAGGTTCTCAGGTCAGGTATTTCCGCAATTTCATAGCTTTTAATTCAGCAGACAAATTGAGTACTGGCAAGTCTGCGCTCAAGGCAATCCACTGCAATTGCCTTTTGCATCCTTCTGCTGATTCTGCTATTTGCAGTTTGCCCATATTTGTTCTCCTATAGCTTTGTTCCCTCAGGTGAAAGAGTACATGGAGATGTTGCAGGAAGAAGACCCAACAAAGTACGAGGCTCACTTTGCAAAGTACCTTGAGGCTGGCATCGAACCAGACAAGATGGAGGACCATACCCATCAGCTACAACGCAATGTTCACCTGTATCTTCAACAAAGCATTCCCTGCAACTGTTGGATGGCAATGAATAATAATGAACGCTTGCCGCTTGTGTTTGCATTTGAAAACTTGCAAACAGGACATGTACACGGAGGCGCACGAGAAGATCCGCGAGGATCCAACAGGCGAACCAGCAGAGAAGAAGGACCGAAGAATGTTTGCATTCGATACACCGGACACTAACAGACTCAACAGACTCAACAGACTCAAGACTCTTGTTACATTGTAAACATCTTGTTACTAACATGTTACCATTCTTTGCCCTGGCATTTCACACTCTACACCGACACATACCGACACGCTTGGAAACGTTTGGATATGTTTTGACATTCTTTGATGCACTCTAGTACTTGAAGTGCCAGGACATCAGCTACGAGAGAGATGGTGATACCATGAAGGCATTTGTTTTCCAAGCCACCCATCACGTCATCTTTCCAGATCCCGTCCAAAGTCACTGCTACAGAGAGTAGATTTGGTTTCCAGATATATAGTCTATTTGCTCTGAAGCAGGGTATCAAATTTCACATTCGTGTAGAGCAGGGAGGATCAAAGATAGGGTCTGTGGTTTGGCAGGACGTGAATCTCACTCCAACAGTCTAGACACTCTACCTAAACATTATGTCAGGCATGTCGCAAGTTTAAAAGGCCCATTGAGTGCCATCTTGTGCCATCTTGTGCCATCTTGGAAGCTTATCATATCTTATCATTCTTGGAAGCTTTGGCACCTGTTTCCGAGGCATCCGATGGCACTGAGCACACGCGCAGCCACAAGATTACCCTTGAAGCCCGACGGGAGAAGGTCTTGGCAAAGATTGCAGCCGCTCAGGTTGGGCGACGACAAGAGAAATGTTAAGCATTTCGCGAGTCCTTTAACTTTGACATGCAAGCATCACAAATGAACACGGGATGTACTACAATGTACTAGTATTTAAGATTGCCCAAGATGCCATTCTCCTGAAAGTGTTTCAGGCGAAGATGATGGAAGAGTGAGCCGACAGAAAGCGTAAGTGACCTTGAGATCGAACGAGCCCAAAAAGAAAGCTAAAGGGTGGGAGCAAAATGACAATAATTCACATAAGTGGCCACAAATGGACATAAGCGGAAATGGACATACATGGGAAAGGCTTCATTTGGAGGTTGTGATTGCCCATCCTTTCTTCAAACACTGTCATGAGCCATGATTCGTATTGAACTGGATGCAATCTGACATTTGCCGGTGCTCAAATCTTCAGTAGATTAAGTCGCCATTGCAGCTAAGTCTCGTTCTCAGCTGCAAGTCACTGCAAGTCCACACATATTGAATGCCCAAAATGGTGATATCAGTGATATCTCCCAAAATTTGCCCTGGAGGTCATGACACATGGCTAGCCGTGCGCAGAGGGCCCCAGGTGGACTCAGGCGATTGCGCAAGTTCTGCGCTTTGCTCTGGACAGAATGTTTCTATTTATTTCATTTTATTTCTACTTGTTCGTTCTAAGTTCGTTCTAAGTTCCATCTCATTCCTCTGTGACTGTAGAGTTTTACAGCCTTTTTTGCTCTCCACGCTCCGGCAAAGCCAGTAAAACATCAAGTTTGGATGAATTTAAGACGACTTCTGCATGATTCTTCTCTTTGTCACTGGAGATACTGGAGCTCAGATCCTCAGCCATGCGCATCACAGGCTGCTTGGGAAGCCATACCGAAGTACATGACCAAAGAGCGTGGTGCCAAGGCATTCGCCCACCTCTTTGGTGACAAAGAAAGGAAGCACGGGAAACACGATTCACCTCCGATTCACCTCCCAGCAGGATTGACAGGAACTTTGCTGAAGTGGAGAAGACTGTAAGACTGTAAGAAGACCTTAACACGGTTCGCACTGTAATCGAAACATAGGACCATAGGACTGCACCATTTTACCAGGAACAACGGTCATAACTTTACAAAGAATACCAGGTGCTTGTTCGTAAAGAAAAGAAGGCTAACAGCTTGCTTGAGAACCATGCGATGCATTTTGCACTGTTGGAACTTGATTGCAGGGTGAGGACGATGATGAGCTGAGGCTGTCAGCTCAAACCGTCATGTCTTTGTCCCTTCACGCTTACAACATCCCTTTTTCCTTCCATTCCAAAGAATTCCTTGTTCATCCTTGTTCTAGATTCTAGGGGTCTTGGTCAGGAAATCCAGAACACACTACAGTCCTGAAGACACACCACAAATTGGTGGATGTCTCCAGTGTGACTAGTTCACTAGCAGCTACGCTTCTCAAGCCCTGCATGCTTGGCTTTCTTTCTTAACAAATGTTTGGTGAGTGCTGAGAGCCTCTCCTTGATTCCCAAGTCTTTGGTGATGCTTTAATCAACCTGCCCAGGTGGAAAATTGGTGACAGAGTCTACGCTTTGTGGGCAGGTAACAACTGTTACTATGCCACTGGCTAAGAATAAAAACACTTCGCACGTCGCTGATCTTGTCTTCAGTCTTGGCAGATCTTGAGCCTGGCAGCGGTGTTGTGAGCAAAGCTATCAAAATTGTGCTGAGGTTTCGACCATTGCAGAGGCTTGGAGACAGCACAGTGACTTTTCACGGCCTGGCTTTATTTATGTGACTAGAGACAGTGACTTTCAACTGCTCTGAATTGCTTATGCCTGCAATTTCTCAATTTTCTCGCATGAAGATATCACAAGAATCCCTTTGCAATTCTCCCGAATCATCTGAGTGGTGTTAGGGTCGGGCGGGGGTTCGCTTGAACATTGGCGTTTTTCTCGCTTGTGCGTGGGATTTTGGATCGCTTGAACGTGGGCCATGTGGCTGATTTGCCATTTTTGACATGTTGCACATGCTTACTTATGCTCAACAGAGGGGGGGCTCATAATGTTCGTGACGACTTTGAGACAGGGTCCACGGAACATGTTGCTGTTGTTGACATGTTGCACATGCTCGCTTATGCTCAACACGGGGGGTGGGGGGCTTACAACGTTCTTGAAGCCTTTGAGACAGGGTCCATGATGATCATGATGATGGAGATGGTGGTGATGATGATGATGATGGTGGTGGTGGTGGTGGTGATGGTGATGGTGATGGTGATGGTGGTGGTGATGATGATGATGATGATGATGATGGATGATGGATGATGGATGATGGATGATGGATGATGGATGGATGATGGATGGATGATGGATGATGGATGATGGATGGATGGAGATGATGATGATGATGATGATGATGTTTATTATTATTATTATTACGTATTATTATTATCATTATTATTATGACTATGACGATGATGATATGTTTGATTATATGGATGATGGGGATGATGGCGAAGACGGCCATGATTAAGAACAGGATGAGTATCATGAAGATCATGAAGATGATCGTGTATTCGGGCCCCCATGTCCCCATGCCCCCATGCCCCAATGTCCCCATGCCCCTGGGGCGAAGGTGTGAGAATGGTTGATCCCATGCCCCCATGTCCCCATGCCCCAAAATCCCTCTGCCAGACCCTAAAGGTGTGAGGGGTGTCCAAGTGTCTAATGTTCAAGTGATTCGGAATCCCATGTCAAGTGAACCTAAAAAGCTCTAAGTGATCCCTCATGTTCAAGTGATCCAGAAGCCAATGTCCAAGTGACGTTAGGGTCTCGACAACTCTTTGCTACACTCCCCTTGGTCCATGGATTGACTCCACTGTTGGAAGGAATGCAAATTGCAAATTGATAGAGAGAAGCCCTGTGGCAGTTCTGTGTAAAGCCTTTGATCTCTGAATCCATACAGTCATACAGCGAAGTGTCAAGATCCTTGGTGTGGTGAGAGTCCGTTTCTTGGGCTGGGTGGTACGCAGGCTCTTTGGGGATTGCTTCAATAAACATCATCGTGAAATTGCACGGTGACTGATCTGTGAATCCAGGGCTGCTTTACCTCTGTTCAGTAAGCCGTTCGTAAGGCACCACTTTGCCCAGCTTGCCACGTTGCTGCAAAGATGATTGTTTTGATGCTTGACAGTTGTGGGTTGTTCTTGTTTTTCTAGCTTGCTGTTGCTGTTACCGTGGTTGTCGCTATCAATGTCATCGTCCTTATCGCTGTAGCTGTGCCTGGTGCTGCTGTTGTTGTAGGTCCTTTCGTTTGTTTTTGTTTGATTACTGGTTTGATTTAAGTTGTAGCGCGTAGTGCGTAATTGCTGCTGCTTGCTTCTGTGGCGATCGTCAGTGTTGGTTCCGTTGTCTATAAGGCAGCTAGCTGCCTTTACCTAAGCTTTCTAGCTGCCTTTATTGCCGGAGCAGACAAGTTCAAGGTGCAGCGCCTTTTTTTCTTTGGATAGCTTGGTCGATTGAAAATCAGAAATACTTAAAACATGCGCTTGGTGACCTGGTGGCATCCAAGAACACAAGCGCCAGCACCTCTATAGAAATGAGGCAGAATAGTTTTGTCTATCATGTGACAGGTTGCAAAAAGAAACCTCTATATTAGACACTGAAGGATCAGTGAGCAATTGATTTGCTGATTCAAGGTGTTTTTTTTCAGCTATGTCATCGACCCTTTGTTCAAAGGTTTCGGGGTCACACTTCCATTGTCTCTTGGTTCTATGAGTGCCTAGATATTTGCGAAAGATAGGGTTGTGACAATTTGAAATGTTATAGTGAACATTGTTGTCAATTGAGCCACGTTCTAAACCCTTGTGTTCATGTTAAGCAAGGGGGCCCTTGTAAGGGTGTGGCGCAAGTAAAACTGTGGTGCACGTAAGCCAGCGTAAGCTCCGCGTAAGAAAAGATATGCGCGTAAGCAAAACCTGTGCGCGCGTAAGCAAAACGCAAGCCATGGCGTAAGCATTTCCTTATTTGGTGCCAGGATGTAATACATCTAGAACATGGCTCAATTGCCTAAGACCGTTTCAATTTTGGAAAGTTCTTAGGTGCTGGTGCTACATGTGCTAGCAAAGCCATCAAAAACGAGGGTATCGAACAAAACACACCAAATTGATCCAAATTGGAAGGGGATATCCCGCTGGGGCAGCGCGCAGGTGAACGAAACTGACAGGACTGTCGTGGTTACCTGGGATGATGTTCTGTGCTTATAGTTCTTGCCAATTAGATGCAGAGGCAGGGCAGCAACAATGCGAGTAGCGGAAATTGTTTTTTTTTTTTTTGTGTGTGTCTTAACTTTTCAAATCTTTTCAAGAAATAGAATGAAGTACTTTTTATATAAATCCGTTTAACGTCGAATGGGAGTTGAACTCTGACCACTATCATTAAGGCTGACACTTCTCACCGCAAGGTGTCCTTTGACCAGGCATGAATGGTTTCGGATTCGTCTTGCGTGGTCTTTGCTTAGCAATTTCAATGCGGAACATGTAGTGCTTTGACTTGATGTCGCGTGGGTCGGTTATCCTTTTGGCAATATGTCTTGGTGCAGGTCATGCGTCCCTCTGACGAGACCACTGCATGGAGCAGATCAAGGAGACTTATCTGATCACTGCGGAATCTGTAGCACTGTGAGCATTGCACCCAGAGTTTGGCTTGAGTTCTTTCAAAATCTTTCTTGGAAGGATAGAGAAAAGGGCCACAGTCCGGTCAACCAAGCAAAAAGGAAGATGTCTCTTCATCAACGAGGCCAGTAAGACATTGGCCTCCTCAACCAATGTTTTTCGTTTTACACATCAATTTTCCCACAGCTCTTCTAAGGCAACTTGTTTCGGACTCTTGCTCAGCCCTGGTGAGTCCAGCATTCTGTTCCAAACGCCTCATCCACTGGAATTCAAATCTTGGTGTGTTTGAAGCATCGTTTCAAGGAAAAAGTCCTGTTTGATCCTACTTGTGATAGAATATCATGCTTATCGTTTCCCAACGCGCAATAATTTCATGCATCTTCATACAGTGCCCTATTTTCGCCATTGCTAGACAAATCCGTTCTTGGTTTCTCTAGGCATCTCTTGGAAGCGCGCTTCCAGTCAGAGGTTTTCCAATTATCGCATGCATGATATACTCATATTGGGTCTTGGGGCAAGAGTGCAAACATGTGCAAAGCTATTGCGGGTTGCCGCTTGGGTGGCTCTGACCGTGTGCTTGCTTAAGCATCAGTTCATGTCAGGCTTGTGAGCCTGGCCAAGTTGTTTTTGCGGAGAGACCCCTCCTTGTGGCCTTACCAGGCGGGATACTTGGGTGGGATATGGTGGGATACTCTGGTTCAAAGTTTAAGTGCAAAGCTTGAGCGGTTTTTTCTTCCCGGTGTCTTTGCACTCCCACGTTTAGCTCCTTGTGTCCAATGCCAGCTGTGGCGCCCAAGCTGTGGGAGTGCCTTCAAAAGCTGCACGAGGCCATCCCTGCTCTTTCAGTGATTTTCTTTTGGTTCAGGGGTCGTTTTGCATTGTTTTGCTCAGGCGCAACCTCTCAACCTGGGCACCATTACTTTCCACTTTGCGGCTCTGGTCTCTGTGCTCACGCTGGTGCCTGGCAAGTTCTTGATCTTAACACCGATTGTGATTTCAGAGTGAACATCAATACGATAACTGATGATAACAAAGATTCATAGAAAATTGCAACATCCATTGAAAAGGGACACTTGTGCCAGGAAACTGGGGACATCGACATCATCAGGGACAAATATGTACCTGAGCCTGATGAGGATAAATGCTGTGGTTGTGGGACTTGTAGCAATGGAAACCAGATTCCATTCAGGAGCCCAACGAAGATGTGTTACGTATCCTCAAGGTGCTCCAGGTCCTACGCTTACGAAGACGGTTGATTTTATGTGTCTGATGAAGCTGTTATAACTATATAGTTATAACCGTCTTGTGCAACACATGTGCTGCTGTTATCTTCTGTTCATTTGTTATTGTGAGAGTCCTAAGCGTTTTTTTTTAACGTGCTGACACATTGAGGAGGCTGATTTAGATGGCGAGTGGTCCCAGCCTGTGTTGCTTCCGAGCTGCCCAAAAGATTATGACTTTGATGAGTCACGTCAACATGTGAAGCGCCATGGCATCCCATCAACATGCCAGGAGCAACAGAATTCGCAACCTCGAAGCAAAGAACTTCCAAAGACTCGTCTCTGCTTGGCGCACCTTTGCTGAGAATTCATCCACACGGACTCCCAAGCTCCAAGCAGTGACAAGTCACGAGCCGAGTCACGAGCCGCCAAGGTTACAACTCTTTTGGACATCACAAAGAGGCCTTGGGGGCCTCGGACAGATGTCACAGATCTCACAGATCTCACAGCTCCGGCTCCGGCAGTTTGGAGGGCTGTGATCATCATATGATCATCTCAACAACTTTCGGCATCTTTTAGCTACTCCCGGTGTACCTGCAGGACGGCCTGGTCTTGTACAACAGGATATCTATGTGTCAGATGCCCATGGGCTGTACTAGTGGGACGAGATGAGAATTCCAAAGACATTATTCTTATTGACAAATCTCAACTCCTTCGTTGTTTGGTTCTTGATCCAGTTGCTGGAATTGCGGTGGCTCTAGGTGCGCATTCCTGCGACCCAACTTGCTGTCCAGAGCTTGCTCTTTGCAAAGACTCAAGTGACGAAGGACAGATAACGAACATCGAAAACGTATATGAACACAAATTGAACATAGATGAACAATGCCAAGGTTGGTCTTATGGAGATGAAGATGCTTTTGTCCTTCGGAGCCGGTGCGGTAGCTGTTCTTTTCAGCTTGCAGATATGTTCTAGCATTTAGTCATGGCTGAGCATGCAAGCTATGTAAGCTTGTAAGCCTGCAAGCCACATTGAACCTATTGCCAAACCCATCGGTTTTTGATCTTGCGCAAATGGTACCTTTTGCTACGTGTCTTGCAGTATGGCCTTGGAAAAGGGCGGGGAGCTCACCATCTCTTACCTTCAGGTGCAAGTTGAATTTACAAGTGCTGTTGAATTGAAGCAATTTGCTTCATGGCTTTCATTAGCAGACTTGCAGGACGAAGACTTATTGAAAAGCACCGGAGTCAGACAGCAGAAACTTCAAAATTGGTCCGGTGTCTCAACTTTCTGAAGTTCCCAGGATCTTCAATACTCAGTACAGCACTGCGAGATTCAGATGTTGGAAACCTGATGTTGGCCTAGCTCAGGAAGTTTACTTGCATGTGCCCGCGTCCTGGTTTGGCTTTGGTTTCGTATAGCTTGCAACTAGGAATTCCTCGCTTGTCGGCGCAAAGAAAGCCATCGGGAATTGCAGTGAGGTCCACGGTGCTCACTGAAAGTGGATGTACCACTTGCATGTTAAGAGAACTGGGAGGGGGCTTGATGCAGTGCCAAGTGAAGGCGCTAGGCGTTGTATTCTGTGGATACATAATGATACATAGGACTCCCACCGAATTCGGATCTCTTGTAAATGTAGAGCCTGATGTTGAGTGATAGACGGGCAGAAAGACAGTGACAGAGATACAGAAGACAACTTCACGCACACAAAAGGATTGGGGCCGCTGCGCAGGTGTCACTTTTCCACCCGCAGACGAAGACGAATTACGAAGACCAATTCTGCAGACGAATTCCCCGAAGACGAACTGGTCCCCGAAGACGAATTACTTCCCGAAGACGAATTCTGAAGACGAATATCCCGAAGACGAATTGCCCCCCGAAGACAAATTACTTCCCGGAGACGAATTTTGAAGACGAATTCCTTCCCGAAGACGAATTCCTACCCGAAGACGGATTCCGAAGACGAATTCCCGGAAGCCGAATTGTCCTCCGAAGACTGATTCCTTCCCGAAGACGAATTCCGAAGACGAATTCCCCGAAGATGACTTGCCCCCCGAAAGACGAATTCCTTGCCGAAGACGAATTGCTCCCGAAGACGAATTCTTTCCCGGAGACCAGACCAGACAAAGGAGTGTAGATTCAAAAATGTAAGATGGGGTCCATACGTGCCCCCGATGCTTGCCCAGGCAGCGTTTCTTCAAACTCATGGCAAACACGATGCGTGGTGCGAAGGCATGAAGTACATTGAAGTACGGCAAGTCTTACAGTGTGCACATTATACTGTGCATTAATTTCGTGGCATCCGCAAGCGTCCGTCTGTTCCTTGCCGTCCTCTACCACATTCCAAAAAGACCGCGTTGTCAAAAGAAGTTTCGCACAGACGCCCAGAGCCTTGAAATATAATATATATATAGCTTATAGTTGCAAGTTGCGATACACCCCACAAGTAGGAATCTGCTGGATGCTGTGTTTGTGGGCTCGGGGATGTGTGGCGACCCCTGCTGCCAATGAAAGGAATATTGCGAAGCCCCCAGACCATCAGATCCATATTTTATTTTTCTTGGGTTTCAAGGAGGAAGGCGAACAAGGGCTGGATTAGAAACTGTAACATTGTTGCAAAACGCGCGGTAGTTGAAATTCAAAACAGAGCCATGCGCAGCCACTTGCAGCCACTCGAGTTTTTCAAGTCTGCCATGACACGGGATGTACGAGTTGAAACAGAAGGAAGGATGAAATGAAATGAACGACTTGAAGCGAAAGGAAGAGGCAAACGAACGGGAGGGAAGTATTGAAACGAAAGGGAGTAACGAATGGAAGGGAAAGGTTGCAACGAAAGGACGGAGGCAATGAAATGGACGAGTTAAAAGGAAGAGCAAGACGAACAGGAAAGAAGTGTTGAAGCGAAAGGAAGGAGGTAACGAAATGAACGGCATGAAACGAAAGGAAGAGGTAAACGAACCTCATGTAAGAGTTGCAACGACGGAAGGAAGTAGCCAAAATTGCCTTGAAATGGAAGGACGAGGTACATGAAGAGAATGACAGCATTAAAGCAATGGGGAGGAAGTAACGAATGGAAGAGAAGAGCCTAAAGTTTAAAACGAAAGAAACGATGTATAGGGAACAGAAGCCCTATAGTTGAAACGAAAGGGAAGAAGTAACGAACGGGATGAAAAAGAGTTGAAACGAAAGGAAGGGAGTAACGAATGGAAGGAAAGGTTGCAACGAAAGGACGGAGGCAATGAAATGGACGAGTTGAAAGGAAAGGAAGAGCAAGACGAACAGGAAAGAAGAGTTGAAGCGAAAGGAGGGAGGTAACGAAATGAACGGCATGAAACGAAAGGAAGAGGTAAATGAACCGCATGTAAGAGTTGAAACGAGGAAAGGAAGTAGCCAAAATTGCCTTGAAATGGAAGGACGAGGTACATGAAGAGGACGGCAGCGTTAAAGCACCGGGGAGGAAGTAACGAAAGGAAGAGAAGACTTTAAAGTTTAAAACGAAAGAAACGATGTATAGGGAACAGAAGCCCTGTAGTTGAAACGAAAGGGAATGAAGTAACGAACGGGATGAAAAAGAGTTGAAACGAAAGGAAGGGAGTAACGAATGGAAGGGAAAGGTTGCAACGAAAGGACGGAGGCAATGAAATGGACGAGTTGAAACGAAAGGAAGAGCAAGACGAACAGGAAAGAAGAGCTGAAGCGAAAGGAAGGAGGTAACAAAATGAACGACATGAAACGAAAGGAAGAGGTAAATGAACGGGATGTAGGAGTTGAAACGAAAGGCAGGACGTAACGACATGAACGGGGTGAAACGCAAGGAAGAGGTAAATGAATAGGATGAAACACTGGGGAGGAAGCAACGCAACGAACGGAGCAGAAGTTAGAACGAAAGGAACGACGTGGGGAACAGAAGAGGAGACGAAACGAAAGGGAAGAGCCTCTTGATACTGCCTTCTGTCTTGCTCTTTGAGATTTTGAAATTTCTTTTGATGCTACGCTCTTGGCCTTCTCCGAAGCATGCCCAGCACGCCCTTGACGCTACCCTCTGCAGACAGTCATGCTCTTGAATGCTACGCTAATTCTCTCTTGGAAGTTCGAACACTTGGCTTATCTTGGATCTTGGGCTTTCCAACACACTTTTGCTGCCATGATCTTGGCTTACTCTTGGGTTTTCCGACACGCCTTTGCTGCTACGCTCTTAACTTTCTCCTGGGACAGTCCGGCAAGGTCTTGATGCTGCTCTCTTGACCCCAACATGCTCTTGATGCTACGCTCTTAGCTTTCTATTGGAACTTCCAACACGCTCTTGGTGTTTTTAATCTCTTAACTATCTTGCGGGCTTTCCGACGCTTTCTCTTTGCTCTGTCCTGGAACATGCCAGCAGGCTCTTGACGCTACGTTCTTGGTTTTTCTTGGAACGCTCTTTTTGCTTCTCTTTGTGACGCATTAAAGTCCAACACGCTCTTGATGCTACGCTCTTAGCTTCCTCCTGGAACATTCCGGCCCACTCTTGGTGCCACGTTCTTGGCTCCGGCTCCAACACTCTCTTGATGCTACGCGCTGAACCTTCTCTTGGAACAGTCCGAGATACTCGTGACGCTACGGTCCACCACAATCGTGACAATATGCTCATATAACTTTTTCTTGGAACTTCCAACGCGCTCTTGTTGGTGCTACGCTTCGCGCGCTGCGGTCTGGAGAAAGTCACGCTCTTGTTGCTACGCAGGCCAGGACGCTCTAGTTGCTACGCTCTTTTGTTCTTCCTCGAGCATTCCAGCATGCTCTGGATGCTACGCTCTGACCTCCAACACGCTCTGGATGCTAGACTCTTAGGTATTTTTCCAAATCCCTTTCTGCCCTCCGGCTCCTCTTTCTCCATCTACATTCCTCTATCTATCTTCTCACATATTACAGTATGCCTGCGCCCTTGCTCCTCATGCCTAGCCCGCCAACAGGCAATGCGTCGTCAGGCAGTGTCGTCACAATGCGTCGTCAGGGGGTAATGCGTCGTCAAGAGGCAATGCGTCGCCAGGGAAAGTGTCGTCACAATCACATTGCAAGGCGTCGTCACGGGGTAATGCGTCGGCAAGGCGTAATGCGTCGTCAGGCAATGTGTCGTCACAATGCATCGTCAGGGGGTAATGCGCCGTCAAGGAGTAATGCGGCGTCAGACAATGTGTCGTCACAATGCGTTGTCATCGTCAGTGCCAAAAGTCATACCCAAGCTGCCGGTGCCCTGCACAAAAGCATTCATACACAAATACACACACATATGTGCGCGTGTGTGTATATTTATATAATATTTACATTTGTATATATATATATAAATTATATGATGTATAACATGTATGATATTTGCAACGTAAATGTAACGTAATGTAATGGAATGAAACCGAACAGAATGGAATGCTTGTATGGTTATATGTCTACATGCATGCATGCATGCATGCATGCATGTGTATACATATCTATATATATATATAAGTTGTACAATCATTTTTGTGTATATATATAAAGACACATACACATATATATATAGACATATATATATATAGAGACATATATATATAGACATATATATATAGACATA
>Ga0126342_10008556_pt1 | contig 18353 bp, 16 predicted proteins | sample Cyp1metagenome_FD_92528 | JGI IMG/M metagenome (GOLD analysis project Ga0126342, IMG submission 92528) | Coral microbial communities from Lord Howe Island, Old Settlement Bay, Australia - Cyphastrea 1 metagenome | ecosystem: Host-associated > Invertebrates > Cnidaria > Coral ...
CCATGTGAGCGTAGCATCAACATCTTGTGCAAGGTCGAGGGAACGTGGTCGAAGGAACGTTAACATACCCATCCCACCCCACCCCCTGTGAGCGCAGCATCAACATCTTGCGCAAGGTCGAGGGAACGTGGTCGAGGGAACGTTAACATCCCCACCCCACTCCATTCCACCCCACCCCATCCTACTCGTACCCGATGTAAACTGTGGGGCAAATGGTGGGCGTTGCGTCTAACCATACAACCCCACTGCGAATGACTAAATGTCGCAGTCTCATGCAATCTCCATTTCCCTTTGCTGTAGGCCTCAAATGCAGTACGTGGCCTAGAAGGCTTTGCAGCTCAAGAGGCCTAGATCTGTGAGACGAAATCCGAGCAATCGATTGTATATATATACACGTGTGTCTGTGTGCTCTATATATATATAACAACATGTAACAAATGAAAGCACATGTTAGATTCTTCATAAAAGCCACGAATGTAGAACAAGGCCGGTGAGGAATCCTCAATCAATTAACACAATCAACACGTCACCTATGAGACTTCACAAGTCCCATTGACATGGTATGAGAATTTGGAAGGGAGAATGCTGAGTAATGCGTGGTATCTAGACAAAGTACAACAGCCCTAAAGACATTTCAAGAAGCGACTCTCCAAACATGAAGACCCATGTACTGCAGGCGCAACTTCTATCAACATTTCCCCCAAATTCATGACACCTCAAGAAGAGTTGCATGACCGTTGCCACGAGACTGAGACTGGCACAGTTCTGGTATATTCAGACGAAATGCCTGTTCCCCTGTGTGTGTTTGCGCTGAATCGAAGGCTTGGAGTGCTATTGTTTCCTTACTGTCCCATGCTCAAATCACAACCGGGTGCTTTAGATATGATTCGATCAGGAAAGTGGTTTTGGAAGTGTGGAAGTGAAGCATTGTGGCATGGGTGAGGTCGGCAGTTCAAGGGACGTCTTCATCAGATGGACCAACGCTGACGCAGCAGGTGGGGCAGCGCAGGACATGGACGGCAGTATACGGCAGTTGCTAGACTCCGTTGGGACCCCCCTACGTAGACTCCGAGAGAGATTCCTGATTTGATTTCTGTTACTATATATTTTAATATATTTTATATGTACATAATTGTACATATTTATACATAATTTTACGTAATTATATATTTGTACAAGACACACACCCACACATATACATATATATATAATTATGTGTATATATATATATACATATGTATATATATATATATATCTCTCTCTCTGTAATTATTGCACTGGGCCACTTGGCGAATCTGTTCGAAGCCACTGTCGGTGCCTGGTTGAGGTGCGTGCTTTGATTGATGGCCTCGGTGCGTTGGCGTTGCCGCTGCACCTCGTCCCGATTGGAAGGAGAAAGTATGAGAAATTAGCCAAGGTTGCATTCCAAAGTCCCACTGTAAACACTGTAGCGATTCCAAAGTCCCATTTCATGGAGGTATACCCGTACACTTGTCATGTAAGTCATTACGTCCTACGTAATCCCAAGCAGGTGACCTCGGCATGGGGACATGCAGCCTCTTGGAGTTGTGTGGCCAAGCCAAGGTTGCCTGTTGGAAGGGAGCCACACTCAGTTTTTAGGTTTTGCCAGGTTGCCATGGTATTTTGCAGCTTCTCAAGCCTCAAATTTTCACCCATTCCCTGTCATTCCCTGATTCTCTCAGGAATTATCACTGCGTTCCCCTCCAAACCAGACTGTCCGGGCGGACATGATATTGGCAAAGGCACGCATCCCGGGTGGTGTACTTGATCGAGCTCAGGTCCAGCAGACCTGTCCTGATGACTGATGGGGTGTAGACAGACAATCCACGGAAAGTATGACATAGATTGACATAGTCATAGTCGTATGATGCAGTCACCAATTTTGGTTTTGAGGTTGATGCTGGCAGTCACGCACTCAGTAAATGGACCTGTTGAAGGATCACCGTGATAGAGAAGCAACCTGAGCAGACATTTGACTGACATTTCAGTGACCATGCTTTGCCAAACATAGCTCGGAGTTGACGTCCTAGTCAGCAAGCCTCTATCGTTGTTCACACTGGCATCCCACTGTGTTGCTGATGGCTCATGATAGCTCCAGCTAGTTCCAGTTAGTTCTATGACGTGAAGTGCAGAGAGTACAAGATTGCCTGAAGTGCCATTGAACTGCCTGACCTCAAGCTTTCTACATACATCTACATACAATGTATTCACTTTCTGAACACCCCCTTGGAAGAGCATAGCGCAACAGAATGCATGTTTGATGAGTTCCATTAGGGTTCCACGTCCAACCTTCCTGGTCCCCGCCAAGCCCTCTAGAACCCACCAAGCATTGGACCAAGCATTGACAACAAGAACGGTAAGAACATGTAAGAACAATAAAGCAACAAGAGCCCAACCTTCAGAGTTGACACTGCCATTCTGCTTTGTATGTTTCCAGTGGTTTGGTTGTCACGTGTAGCAGGCAAGCAAAGCTGACACATGCTGTATGTTGATGTCCATTGGTGTATCGTTGTGCGGAGCTGATAGAGACTTTGGCGCGCTGTCAGGCAGTGAGCTGGCAACCTCCGGCGACGCATGCGCCAGATTTGGTTGCTGTGGGCATGCAGTGGCTTACATGCTTCTCGGTGAAAGATGGTGACAGAGTATCATAGCCATCATCGCTACTTATTCTGCTTCATTGTTTCATATTATTTCCTAGTGCTTACTTCAGTTTGTAAACCAAATATTGCATAATATGTCAATTTTTCTGGATTCGGGCAACCTGCAGCAAGAAAGCATGAAACAACCAAGGTTGCCTCTCAGGCGCCCATGTTGAGTTGTCAGTTTGTCCCTCACCTCGGTCCAGTGTGTAACAGATTTTGACAGTGTCACTGGTCGCATATGCACCATATGCACCATTTTGATGGTCAGGCACCGCTTGCCTCAGATACTGTTGCCATCGTGCCCAGCTCTCACGAGCCAACAGCAGCGTACTCAGTGCTTTTGATGAGCAGCACTGACTCAACATGACTCAACACAAGCCAACAAATAGATACAAAGTTGCATAAGAATAGCAAACATGCATAAACATATATAAACATGTAAAAATCTAACGCAGTGGATAGAATGCGAAGCATGGGGTTACCCTGCTGAACCATGTTCATGGATGTTCTTAGTGATATTCAAAGTGATTTTCATGGATGTTCATTTTTGGGGAGTCTGCAGCGCAAGGGGCTACGCTATGCTAAGGCTCTAAATCACGTAGTCGCTGGCTTCAAGGTTCGCAGCTCCGCGTGAGTATCGTGTGTTCGCAGGCAGCATGCGCAGCATGCGCAGCATGCTGTGTTGGGCTCAACCCGCAGGTTCCAAGCCAATGGTGCGACCACACTGCTCCCATGCCCCTCGGTTTGCTTCAACGAGATGAAGTCACCTTAGACTCGTTTTATCTTGTTTTACCTGAGAGCATTACAGAATTCATAGACTATTCATAGATATTCATATAATAGGCTATCTGTGAATTTCAATCGTTGCAGCCATGATGTACTGCTCAAGTAAGGTGCTACCTGCGAGTTGTGATGCCTCCTGGGTGGCCTAGATGCAACAATTAAGCATATATTCTAACATATTTCACATTGCGGGAAAACCCACACCTCCGAAATTGCACGTAGATGTACATTGTTGCACATTTCTTTCATGAAATGACCTGGACAACAATTGTGAGGTGTCTGGAAAACACTTGATTAAGTATGAATTGCATCGAATTACCACTTTCTCCGGAAATGGCAGTTCCAATTCTCCTTTCTAGCCCATGCAGAAGAGGCGCAAGGGCAGCTTTTCGCAGGTTCTCAGCTCAGAACGAGACCTGTGGAGATGCCTGGGAAGCGACCACCGGCATGGGTCATCAAGCTGACCCGATGCTTGGTTCTGGCTCAGGTCATTTATATCATTTTATATCCCTGCCCTGCCATCTTCCACCATTTTCATCCATGTTCCCAACAGGCATACGAAACAAATTAAAACATTATTTACAGAGGTTGGGTGGCAACCCTGAAGGTTCAAAGATTTCAGCCATTGCCAGACAGAGTTGGTAAGGTAAAAGCAAGGCTTTGAGAAAATGAAGGTTCCATCTAGGCGTTCCCATCGGAAGGGTTCCATTCCAGAGGGTCCTAGCAGAGTGTTCAGCAAAATTTTGGGGAAGGGTCCTGTAAGGTTCCAGACCTATTTCTGGATTCCAGACGCTTTGGACAGTTTCCCATAAAGAGAGCTTTGAATCTTTCAACAAAATTCAATTCACGGGTTTTAGATGGTTCTAGGTAATTTTGGAAAAACGGTTCCAAGCCTCTCAGTGTCTCATTACTTGGTACCAACAGATGAACCGTTGGGGCTTTGAGCATTGAGGGTGTTATGACACACATCAGGACTACAGAGTGCTGGGGGTGATATTATATGGGATATTGGAATGGTATACAATGTTGATATATGTTGATGAATTTCCTTCATTATCCACTTAAGTTCTGGTATCTTGTTTCGTTACTCTTTAGTTCGAGTCTCCCAGTCGAGCTTCCATGCATTCTGTGGCAGATGAGGATGAGATTTCCATTCCTCACTGGAACGGAGCTCATGTTGGGCAATATGTCCTCGTGTAACGCAAGCCGTGACAATGTCTCCGGCCTGGATGAGCTCAACTTTGCATGGGACCCGTGGGAAGCACTGTGGGGCGTGAGCTGGCCAAACGCGCTCAATGCGCTGGACACTGTGGCATTTCAATTTTCAGTCACTGGGCTGTCACCTTTCAGAGAGAGCCAGATGAGCCAGAGAGAGAGGACAGGATGGACAGGTTGAAGCATGTGACTTCGAGTTTCAGATTGAAACTTTGGCATACTTTGGGGCGTTCCAAGGTTGTTAATCCTGCACTCACTCCAGACACTTAGATGCATTCAACCTTAGTAGCAACCCGAGAGCTGGCATGTTTTGTGCTTGCACAGGAGGACCAGTGTGTGGAAGCCTTCTGGAATTCTGACATATATATATAATTATATATATACTTTTATAGTTCATAATTATTTATATGACATATTATAACATTATTGTTATAGTCATTTATAGTTCATGAACTTTGAGGATTGTCACCCTGATACCAAGGAGATGAATGTGTGGCACTTTGAGATGTTGAATGCTTCCGGTCACGTTCAATATGTGGTTGAGAATATTTCAGGGTGCCTGGGCTGCATGGGCGTTGACAGATGGCCATGCCAGGTCCTGTGCCATCGTAGTGTCAGAAGTGATCGTGGTTGTATTTTGTATACACGTTTTACATGGATTGCGAGTGCCTAGCGTTGCTCTAGCATTCTTGTGTATGTTTTTTTTGATACATTTTGTGTATATACAATATATATATATATATTATATGTATATACATACATACATATCTACATACACATGAAGTCCACACAATCCTGATAATCAAGCCAGGTACGTGGCACCGTATTCTTGCCAACCACTTCAAGTGTTTCAGGTTTCCCGTTGCCAACGCTTCTCTGGAGAATATTTCGCAAGCAGAAGCTGCGGTGATTGGGCCTGCCTACAATAACATGAGCTTCCTCGTCGTTGCCGCTAAGAACCCCAGCCTGGATTTTAAAGGCTTTGTTTTGTTGTATCAGTTTACTGGAAGACCCCCACCGGTAGAAGTTTTTTTTTTTTTTATAGATGTGTTCCATCATTTCCGTTTTCAAACTTATCTATTTGGGGGCTTCTGCAGTACGGTTCGCAAGCTGCTATTGAGACAGCTGGCGGCAATGAAAGCAACACCATCGACCATCTTGCTATTACTAAAAGGATGTGCCATGACTTGTCCGAGTCGAGATTTGTGGCGTGTCGCACATTGGAGACATCTAAGACCATCTAAGGCTGACATTGCCAAGTAGTTGTGGGGGAGCCTGGGTCGGCTCACCCTTATGGGGTCCACTCCAGTGTCATCTTTCCATCCATATGCCAAACGGCTGCCAGGCTGCATCAAGTTGCTATCAAGCTGCATATCTCTACACACATAATATAATATATATATATATACAGATATATCTATATATATACAGATATATCTATATATATATATACAGATATATCTATATATATATACAGATATATAATTATATATATATATATATATTATATTATAAGTATGTATGCAAGCATATGGAGCGTGGATACAAGCATATGGAGCGTATATGAGCATAGAGCACGAAACCATTGCATTTTCTTCGTACACTCTGCGCCTGCAATAAATGTAGCAGCATGTCAATGTGCCAGCTATTTCTAGAGGGAAGAGGCATGCCTGGTTTGGGACTGACTTTCAGCCACAAAGACCAGTATCAGAAGTTTGGGAGGTTTGGGCAAGGAAGTTACAGCAAGAGCGTGTTGGCTGTTTTGGGACGAATTTGTGACGAGGCATTTGCGTGGTGAAGGATGCATTTGATGCGATGCCGAATTCATTTTTTAGTGACTTGGCCAAGCCCAGATTGTGCAGGCTGATGGGAATTCTGACGAATTCTGCAGTTGCAAATCATTTTTCGTGCCATGCTCTGGTGTTTATGGTGTTTTCAACTTGCAGCACTGCATCCTTGGGTAGGTTCATTTGCTGGTGCCGCAACGGATAGAGGGTCAGCTCGGCTGATTGAGGTCTTTGCGCAGATCCGATGCTTTTCTATGTTCCTCCCGAAGATGAAAATGAAACCGAAACAGAAACCCAACCTGCTGCTTGGCCCAGCGTGAGGGCATTTAAATTGCTTCAACATGCTTCAAGCACACTGGTCACGTTTCGTTTGGTGTTTTCTGCTTCATCTATGAAGAATTGCAGCAAAATGCTGCAGAAAGTGCCAGCCGCTTAGGCAATTCTGAATGGTAACGAGTCTTGCCTACCTCATGCTACAAGGGCCCGCCCGAGCAAGGCCCTGACAGTGGAGCTTCAGATGCTGCGTTGAAACATTTGATGATTCGTTTGGCGTTGGACCTGCTGAGCTGCTGGACCAGTAAAAAATCAAAACATACTATCAAACACGAATCTAACCGTATCTAACATAATTTTATAATATTCTATATAATAATTCTAATATCTGAGCTTTCTGTCGCTTTCCAGGCGGTCAGCTTCGTGCGCCATCAGGGTGCTTGCATGACGCCGACGGGGGTGCCGCATTTTCATTATTTTAACCGCACGAATCGATCGCATTGCGAGATGATGTGCGCACAAAGATGCTTGTCCAACAGTACTGAGTCAGTAGTGGATGGTGGGTATCAAGCCTAATGGGCAAACACTTGAGGAATTTGAGAAAGCTGAAGAGAGCGAGTGAAGGTGAATGAAACCAGATGAAGTTGCCTCACAAGTGCCATGGTTGCCACAGGCACCATGGTTGCCATGGCCTTTGCGTTCAGGTATGTTCAGGTGCATGTCAGATTTTTGGGGATCTCGGGTTCTGGGACTCCGGGACGTTATCGGGCTTGGTGCGCAGCCGAGCGCAGCCGAGGACATGAATGCTATGGTTTCTCTGTCAGTCATGAGCACCCAGAGTGCTTTCTCTGGATGGAGGGTCACTTGAACAATTCTGGGTCTTCCTCGATGGATTGCAACATCAGGGATCAGGAGACACTAGATACTGGTGATACTGTGGAGTGCAGTGAGAGGTGAGGCAACAGTGAAATCTGACCCAGGAGTCAGGATCAAGCTCAGCAATGCACAGCTGCTGCTGTTGTGTAGCCACTCTAGATAGACTTAACGGAGTGTTTGGGGACAACATCCCCAAGCCAACACCGTTTAACATGACTCCCTGATTCATGCATCGATTGGTGTGGTTTGCACATGATAGTAAAAAGTTGAGAGCTACTCCGCAGGAGATGTGTTCGATACACATCATGCCAGAGATGCCTTTCGGATTGCAATGAAGAAGACCAAAAAAATGTTCTTCCATCGCCATACCTCAGCATTTACATGCATTTGAATTACATACGTGCATGTATATATATATATAGGTTTGCATTTGGTGGTTTGTAGAGCGCTGTTCCTTGAGACGGTGCGGGATGATGTGGGACGGTTTCAGGACATGTAAAGTTTCACAGTGTTTCACCTGTTAAAACAAGCTTCACCGTGTCAGCATTTACCCCAGGCCCTTGGTGGCGAACCGTAGCTCCTCAGATGAATTGCAGTTGTTAGCACTGGCGACATCATTCATTTGCTGGCAAGTTTCCATCTCAACACCCGGACAAGATGAATCAAGAGTGGAGACTTAGAGACAGTTCTATTGCGCCCTCTATTTTGCCTCACACCTTCAAGGTTACGCTTTTCAGATGCTAATCGAAGATCCAGAAGAAGTTCCTCAGCTAGCATCAAGTGCAGCATCAAGCTTCTGAAGCCCCGGCCTATTTTAGAACAAGCTGTTCAGTATAGTACAGTTGACAGACATGGCAGCTGTTTACATGTGACGTCACTGATGTATTTTCAAGCTTGGACGATCTTGATGGATCTGATTGTGCAGGGCTGTTGCCCCATTTCAGCGCAGGAGCTTCCTGCTGGCCATTGGCAATTTGAGGGCCATGAGGGTCACTATCCAAAGTGCGGGGCCAAAAATCTCAGCAACACGTGCACGACGTTTGCATTACCTTTGCAATTCCTGTGCAGATTGAGCGGAGCCAGTCTTACCATGTCGCAGCATCAGTTTTTGTGTGTTTCCAATGTTTTCTCTTGTAGCAGCATGCAAAAATGAGACATGACGTGAGAAAAGCTCCAAGAGCCCTGGCAGGATGTTTCAAAGTGACATCTACGACATGGGCTTCACACCCACCACTACGTCCACAACAACGACCATATTCTCCATGGTGCAAATATTGCCAAGTGTTTCTCTCCTCACTGAGATGTTTCAGGGATGTTCTGACTTCGCAGAGATTCAGTCATCCAGTCCACTTCAAGTCCATCGTGTGATCCACACATATCCAGCCACAGAATCCACATCCATCCACATTGTTTCTTTCGCTGAGGTTCTTCTACCAATGCAAGTGGGACCTGTTTGCATTGCCTTTCGGCTTCCTTCCCCCATGGAGGGTGGCCAAATGCACGTGATATTCCCATCCATGTTTTCACTCCCAGATCCTGGAGGACTGCATCAGCAACAGGGTGCGTTGATGGTCTGGCGTAAGGATCGTAAGGTGTTTGACATTGTTTGACAACTACAAAGAGACCGATGAAACAGCTAGAGATCTTGGTGCAAAAGGTCGCAGGCAACCAAACACAGGACGTTAGACAATTCGATGTTCATTTTCAAATGTAGTCAAGTTCCCTCTGCCCAAATTATACACTGGATTCTACTGGATTATAGTGGATTTGCAAGAATCATTTAGACTCTTGGGTAGTTGCCTGGGAGGATACGGACGCCACCACTGGCTCTTTCACGGATCAGTCAACCCTCTGGTTTTCCCGAACATTTCAGCCATGGCCATGCCACTTCCAGGCTGGCATGTGTGGCATGTGCTCACTTATGAGTGGGTGCACTTGAGCCTGTGGCAAAGGCCATTTGACAAAATGTGTATCCATTTGTCTCAGGTGCAGAGGCTCATCCTGAGATGCACCTTTTGAGAATAGTGCCTTGGAACTTGGACCATTTTGGATCGTCCTATTGGATTAAAAAATGGATCACCTTAGATCGTTTGTGTGTGATGTGTGTTATGTTTGTTGTTATGTTTTGTTGTGTGGATATGTGGATGTCTCAATGTCAGCACCATGATCAGTCGATCAAAAGACTGTGATTTCAGCATCAGGAAGTCCATCAAAGAAGTGATAGCGCTGTGCGCAGGTGTTCGAACCCTTAGCGACGTTAATGCCGATGGTGACCTACGCCTTCCAGTTCGATATCGTCAATCCCCTTACCAAAAATGCGACTCACAACATGTGGCAACTTAGAACCTTCAGTGAAGATGGCCAACCTTTGCAAACGCAGAATATCCAGGGCTATGAACTGGATATGAACGAAACTGACATCAATGCCAGCCTTGTCCCAGTCTTTGTGCCAGATGCATTTCGATCGGCTGCAGTCATTCCACATAGTGCTGATGCTCTGATGCAAACAGCAGTCTGCACAGCTTTTAGCTTGCCAACTGGGGCTTGCTCATCGCCACATGGATGTGAACTACTCCTACACACGCCCGTGGGTTTTATTCCCGAAGATGAATTCTGTGGCTCCACCTTTCAAAGAGGACAGGTGATCCAAAACAGGTTGTCAGGGTTTCAACTGTTCATGACATTGAGCATCATTGAGCCATGATGATCAGAATGGCTCCGCTCCAGACTTGTCGGGTTCACCAGGAGCAGGGGAAGCAAAGTTGGCAGATGTCAGTCATTTCCCCTTCCTGACTGGCACTGAACTCGGACTGCATCCGCTGACTTCATGCAACTCGCATCTCGGCTTAAGCTCAGAACATTTCCGATTTGCCTTAGATGAAGCCAGAATCCCATTCTCCCCGGTCAAAGGTGGGTTTAGTATGATTTTGTGATATGTAATAGTGCATAAGCATGCATAAGCTCTCACATTGGTGGTTTTGTGATGCTTCAAAGCTATGGCATTGCAATGCAGAGGTCCGTTCAGTCGAATGGTGGCTCGATCTACCACTTGATCATTCCTCCTGGAAGCCTGGTGGACGTGAGCATCTACGCCTTCCAGCTGCCTGGCACGGGACATCACAGGACCTCTCCAATCCGCTCCGAAATCGGAAAGCATGATGCATCATGTTAAAAACGGCTTGCATTCATCCATCATTCATCTTGATCATCTCTGATCCTCTTTCATTTTTGCATGTTTTTATATATATACTTGTTTCTACATTTTCTTCCTCATTTCTCGCATCGTTTTACAATTTAACTCGTTCACCGGCCCAGGGCCTAGAAAAGCACCGCGGTTCACATTGAGGTTCACAGTCGTGAACCCTGCTAGCCCTCCGACAGAGAACTCGTGGATTTTGGAGCTGTGGAGCAGAAGTATTTCAAGTGTCACGGCTGCGCACAAAGACATGACATGATATGACTAGTCATATATGACTAGGTATGCAAAGATAATGGTCTTGTTTCTTTCTGTGGCTACAGATGCTGGATGCTGGATGCCAGTCCAGATTAAGATTGATCCGTATTGATCCCTCAATTAGGTCTTGCTTTTCAGCCACTGGCAATCAGATGTGCCATGAGACGATCTCGTCCATATTTTGAAATTGTCCATGCGTAGCGCACGGCTCGACAGACAGATCTCGTTTGTTGATCTCTTTGCGCTTGCCTTCTCTGCTGGCAGAACTTCAGGTGATGGATACCTCGATTTACATTTGACGCACCGAGAACAACTTACAGGATATACCGTCCTCACTGAAGCAGCAAAACTGTCCACCTTCCAGTATGCAGCTTTGCTAATTTTGAGATCTGAGAGTTTGACTCAATTCGCGGTTTTGTCTCAAAGTTGCCGACGTTCTAAATTATCATAATTATCTAAATTATCGTTCTATATCCTTCTTTTTTTGGTGGGTAAGAGACTGTATCTAAGCAGGACGCCATTGACCCGGCCTTATTTTGCTCTTTGCTCTTCCAATCCCAAGGCGCGGGCAGATCATGCGTTTCAGGAACAGCATCGGCCCAAGGAGTATTCAGTGGCGGTGGAGTTCAAGCCACGAGCAAATTGTGGAGGTTTCACCTGGTTGGGGTCTGCAGTATTTGGCGTCTCAGTGTGCATCACCCAGGCCGGCCAAAATTCAAATTTCCTGACTCGAAACACATTCGACGTGTCAACACATGTCATCATCATATCATTGTTTGGGCACCTTATGGCACCTTTCACGATTCAGCCCCAGTTTATGCCGTTCCGATCGTTCCGCAGATTGAATTGCCTCTTGGCAGATGTGCTCCAAACTGGGTTCGGGGCCCAGGACGTCTCAGGCCTATAGCATCGGGTGGCCAATCATTGGCCAATCATTGGTATCACTTCCAGAAATGCTCAAAGTTTGGATTTAGGATGGTTTAGATATGTTTAGATTGATGCTTCAATGCTTTACCTCTGCAAGTGCCTAGGTTTATGACCGACCAAGTGCAGGCAAAGGCTTCGACAGGCACGACCTCCGCCACATGTTGCAAGGGAAATGCCAGGCAGTTGTGTTTCAGCCCATGGAATAGTACGAAAGTCGTGTCAAGAAAAAAAGCTTGTAGAAGAATCTCCGGAAAGTAGCAAAGCATGCGAAGCAACTTTCCAGATCTTTCCTTTGGCAAAATCAGACGTTGACCTCAATGGATTGCCAGGTGCGTCAACACTACACTGTTTCCTTCCCTTGGAGGCTGGACTTATATATATATATAATTATATATATATAGATGCAGAGTGCACCAAACTGGTCCAACATATCTACAGTAATTAACATGTCCATGCATGTCCTGACAGAGTTCAGAACATCTATTATATAATGGTCTTTCGTGCGTGTGTTGAATGTGTTGTTTGGCAACGTTTGACAGGTTTGCGGTGCTTACCCACAGATACTGTGATGACACCCAAGAAGGATGCAGGCGGCTGTTGGCTTGAGCTACTTGGAAGATCCGTGGCAGCAGTCACTCAAAGCCACAAAGTGCGGCAAAAACATCACAAAAACGGACTCCGAATTGAAAGCCAAGTAGCTCCGAGGTTTCGTAGCTCAGTGCTCTATGACACCTTTGACTACGTTTTTCAACTCCAAATCATTGCAGTAGAGCCGATCTCCACTTCAGAGCCTTGGCTGTCATAAGCTGTGATATAGCATGGGCCGTAGGTGTGTTTTGTTGCAGAACTGCAGTTCAACATCATTCGGCCCCTTACATTTCCTTACATCCTCTTACTCTTACTGTTTGCCATGCGTAGCTAGAGAAGATGGGCAGCTGAGCAGCTCTTGCATGGCCACATATGGCCACATATGGCCACAGTCATTCCCAAGGCCAACTTGTGGGGTATGCGCACTTTCGAGAGTGGTGACTTGGAAAGCACTGGATGGTTTCCATGCTGCACTTCCAAGATCTGCCGGGGAAGTCCATGGAGATTGGGTCACGGATTTTCTCGGAGTATATGGTATGCATCGATGTGTGGATGCATATGGTCTTGTAATGTCTTGTACGTCCTCCTCAATATCCTCAATTGCAGTTGTCTCGACTTGACCGAATTCAAAACTTTGCAGCTGGCAAAAAAGGAACAACAACTGACTCTGACAACTGCTAAGGGCTGGATTTGATCAACTCCCAGCAGACTATCGTGGGATTTGTGGCTGATACCACGACCACCACTACCACAACGTGGAACTTTGCATATGCCAGCATTTACGAGCATGTCGAAAGTGTGTTAGAGCCTGCAACGCTGTGCGTCACTTTTGATGTTGAAGAAAGCTTTCTGCCAGATCCGGCTCTACACATCTACTTACCTTCCGGATTTCGAAGCATGTCACCCACCTGTCACCATGAAATCCATGAAGTGAACTTGACACTCTTTCCGCAATGTCTTGGTCAGCCCTTCGTGGCAATGGCATCACAGCAGGCTTCCTGTGAGGAGATTTACGATCCACGCCACTTGCGGTACTATTTGAAGCTATCAGTGCAAGGCGTCAGCAACGCCACCCTGGGCCACGCCTTTCAGTTTCAAGTGAAGGTACCGAGAGTCAGGCCTGAGAGCAATTCCTGGAGCGTTGATCTTCGATATAACGACAGAGTCCTTTGGATCCGAGAGCACTCATGTGGTATGGGCTGGGTCATATGTCATATGTGGTTAGCATAGGGAAGTGCAGTGCTGAAAACAATTGAAAACATCTAGAACCTTGATGAAGAACCGTTTGACTCTCGACAGGGTTAAACGAGTTGTATTTGATGAAGTAAGCCACGGAAGATACCGTCAAGCTACCGGAATTGTTTTTCTTTTTACACTTGAGCTCGTTTAAGTAGGGATTCTGTTCTTTGGACGGGGCCCTATTCGATTGCCTTTGATTGCATACCCGTAGCAGCTCACGACCATTTCCCGCTATCCTTATGATTTCAGTCTCTCCTCCATTTCTAGACCCCAAGGTAGCACAGTTCCTCGACACACACAGTGACACCACGCTTGTCTTGCCCATTCCTGCCTTTTTGTTGCCTTTTCATTTTCCTTCGGACGGTCGTACAGCTTCACCCCCTACCTTTCGTTCACCGTCTCGAGTAGCATTCCAGTTTGTTTCCAATGCTCTTCACAAAGAGCGAGTGCTCAGCCAAGATCATTACAACGCTGATATGTTTTTCAGCGATGCCAACCGGTAATCCATTGCTTGGCACCCTTTTTCCCAAGGCGGCCGCTAGAAAGCCCCTGCCCGAGTCCTCCTGGCCCTCCCATGTCCCAGTCTCAGGTCTACGCCGCAGGCATCAATGGTTTTCTGATCAGTGAGTGGCCCAACAAATGCTTCTTGGCGCACGTTGCAGCTCACAGACTCTTACAATCTCTTTCCGACGTGTAGTTTTACATTGCACAGTACATACTGTAAACATCTGTAAACCATACTGTACCATACTGTACCATGCTATACCATACTGTACCATACTGTACCATACTGTACCATACTGTACCATACTGTACCATCTGACTTGATCTGACACAATCTTAATGATTGTGTTTAGAAGTCAAACTTCCGACAATAAGGAAAGATGAAAAGCACAGGTGGGAAGAATCAGAGAAGAGAAGAGGAGAAGAAGAAAGAAGATCAGAGAAGAGAAAGAGTCAGAGTAGAAAAGTCGTGAACCACTGTGTGTTTTCCAATGGTTTGTGGCTCCGGAGGGTCGAAAAGTAGGCTCGCTAAAGCGGCGAGTGCGGAGCCATTTGGCGGGATGGGAGATGAAAAATTGTACGCTGTTGTGGCGCGAAACGCGCTTCGAAGTCAAAATGCACAAAACACCATGTTCGGAGCACTTTCGGAAGTTGAGATATGAAAAAAATGTGGCGCGAAGCACATATATTTTCAAGTCAAAATGGGCAAAGCACACCGTTCTCGGAGCCTCTATGGAAGCTGAGATGATGAAACAACTGCACGCCGTTCTGGTGCGAAGCACATTTGGAAGTCAAAAGTGTGAAAAACTGACGGTCTCGGACCACTTTTGGAGGCGCCTTGCCACAAGTGAGCAAAATGTGGGGGTTTTGTAGCAGTTTCAAAAACGTTGGCAGGCGTGGGCCATTTGAAGAGGATCCGCAAAGATGCATGTCAAGTGGCAGGCCCAGTACGAGAGACATGGTCAGCAGAGATGTTAGGAGGTCCCGGGCGCTGATTTCCTGAGAGGTGTTGCCTTTTTAGAGCATTGGATATTCAGGTTTGCTAAGATGATTTTGCGCGGCAGGTGCAGCACTTCGTATGACCTGGCCTCACTTTTTCTTGGCAGGCGCAATACTTTAGGCAGATGGAATGGAAAAATCGCAAAACGCTTTGGTAAATCATTGGTAAGAGGCCGTCAGCTCTGCACTCAACTTTCCATTTTTGAAGGATGTCTCGCAGACTTGCCTCGTTTTTGATGTTGTCAACTTCGAAAATTGAGGAGTTGTCGCAGAAGTGCTTCATTTTTGAAGTTGTCAAGTTCCAAAATTGATCAAAATTGAGGAAGTCTCGCAAAATTGCTTCGTTTTTGAGGTTGTCAACTTTGAAAATTGCGGAAGTCTCGCAGAATAGCTTCGTTTTCAAGCTTGCAGGTAGATAGATAGACAGATAGAAAGACAGATGCATAGACAGATAGACAGGTAGATAGACAGATAGACAGATAGATAGACAGATAGAAAGACGGATAGATAGACGGATAGATAGACAGGTAGATAGACAGATAGATGGATAGATAGACAGACAGATAGATAGATAGATGGATAGGATAGATAGGATAGATGGATAGATAGATAGGTAGATAGATGGATGATAGATAGAGAGATAGAGAGATAGAGAGATATAGATATAGATATAGATACAGATATAGACAGATTAGATAGATTAATTATACAGATAGAATAGATAGATAGATGTTAGGTAGATATAGATAGAGATAGAGATAGATATAGATAGATTTAGATGGAGATAGATAGATAAAGATAGAGATAGATAGATAAAGATAGAGATAGAGATAGAGATAGAGATAGAGATAGATAGATAGATAGATAGATAGAGATAGATATAGATATAGATATAGATCGATATAGGTAGATCTAGATAGATAGACAGATAGGTAGATAGATAGAAAGACAGGCAGATAGATAGATAGATAGACAGATGGACAGGTAGACAGAAAGATAGATAGCTCAGCCACTTTTCGATCCATCAGTGGGTCCGCTCTGCCATCCGTGATTCACAGCAACCAAACTCTCCTATAGGTTTCCTATCTTTGAAACTTCCACCACCGCCTTGTGGGGTACTACTGGTAGATTATGCATGATTATGCATGATCTTGCCTTCTATCTGTCAATGTCAATGCTTGAAGTGCCGCAAGGAGTAAGCACGCTGGAGACGACAGCTGAGGCAAGTGTCTTTACCAAACAAGCCTCTTACCTGCCCAGCTCATTGCTGAGTATCCCGATGAATCTCCAGGGAAGCAGCTTGGCAGCACAGGGTTGATGCAATTTTGTGCAACACAAAATGAGATAAAATGAGCACAATCTGCGATATGTATCGATATGTCAGCAAGAAAACATCAAAATTCCAGGCCTGTGTTTGCATTTCGCCGCGGTGAGATTCGAATTCATTTGGGGCCTGCTGGTCTGAATAGATTCAAAATGATTCAAACCTGAGGGTCAAACCTGCATTAGACAGGTGCAGTTCTGCCTAGGTACGCCCACTTGTCAAGCATCGACATTTACGGCACCACCTGTGGAGTGTGGGACATGATGCCTCAAACACCTTGGTACAGTTTCCCGACCGAACTGCAGAACTTCATGCAAGAATCGAGAGAGAGAGAGAGAGAGGGAGAGAAACAGTTCAGTGGGGTGTCCAATATTTATTGAGTATATTCCAGTATTGATATGTATGATACGTGAGGTATTGATGCTCTTGAGTGGGGAACGAAGGAAGTAATGGGAGGTAGTCTATCACTATGCCCCCAATTGCCTCACTGTTGGGGTTGCAAGGTCACTGCTCAAATGGATCGGACTTTTCCAGTTCATACTACGCCACTGCATCGCACAACTGGTGCCAGTTGCCTTGGTGTTTTGACAGCAGTCAATGTTTTCAGCAGTCAATGTCCGTCCAGGATTCGAAACAATGTTTTCAAGTGCTCATCAGAATTCAAGCAGTCAATGTTTTCTAAGATTGCTAATTGCCGTCAGATACATGCTCAAGTGTAGTGCTCTTGGAGTTTCCAAGCACTTCCCGCTCTTCCATTCATGACTACATGCCTACACACGCCACCCACTGTCATTGCTGTTTTTGTGTGGCCACTCCTTGTGTGGATCCAAGGTGTTACGTTGATGCAGGATGCCCAACAGCAAGCGCCACACGGCTTTTCAATGGCTCACTTCTTCACTACAGTTATGACACGTGCGGGCGGACACCAGATTGCTACAACAATTTTGAGAGTGAATCCCGTTGCCCCTATGACCCGCATGGAACTGGGAACTATTTGATTTTCAAGTCCAATGGCTGTGAATGCTTGTGCCATGGTTCTGAACTCCCAGAGAGTCTGTACGCAAATCTTCCTCCAGTGCCTGGGCAGTATGAGAGCCTTGGTGAAAAACGTTTGGTTCTTTTTTATTTTATTTTTTGATATTTTAGATTATGTCCTGTTATATTTTATTTGGGGCGAGGTGGTATACATAGTATAATATATATATGTGTGTGTAACCATGTACATTATATATATATATATTTATTTATATTTATATTTATAGTGATGGAATGTTGTGGCTGTATCTAGTGGAAAAGGCTTGGATTTGACATGGTTCGACAATATGATAATATGAGTTGCAGCCATGAGATGTGCTTGGCAGATTGACGTTGCAAGATGAGATCATGAGACCCTTCATTGGACCCAATGACTTCGTCACATCTCATTTCAACACACCAGAAAATTGGGCCCTGATTGGCTTGAATGAGCTCGGAAGATGTATCGAGGTTTGATTTTTCTTGGTGTAGTGGTGGTGTAGCTACTTCTGCGCCCTGGCCTGGCCGAGGAACGTTTCATACATCCGCGTCACTGGTACTACCTGTGCTGCATGGGATCAGGTACCAGGCACCCCCTGGGCACAGTATTGCCCGCCAACTGCAGACTGGTGCCATTCAAACTACAATTTTTGTCAGTTGCCTTGGTGCTTTGTTGGAGACAGTTGTGAGAGTAAGCTGATGGCACA
>Ga0126342_10008557_pt1 | contig 18351 bp, 21 predicted proteins | sample Cyp1metagenome_FD_92528 | JGI IMG/M metagenome (GOLD analysis project Ga0126342, IMG submission 92528) | Coral microbial communities from Lord Howe Island, Old Settlement Bay, Australia - Cyphastrea 1 metagenome | ecosystem: Host-associated > Invertebrates > Cnidaria > Coral ...
CGTTCTATAATTAAATTTCCCGACTCCGCGCGGAATCGGAACCCGGAGGAGTACAAAGGTACGGTATTTTACCGTACTTTTGTACTCCTGGCTCCGTTCTATAATTCTGGCACCCGCTGTACATAGATGCGGAAAACCCACTATGACTGTAGATTGTTCCCTTGGTTTTCCCGCATCTTTTTTGGAGCAGTTTATCCCAGGGTACCCTCTGGTTAGGAGGTTGCTATGGAAGTCATGGCCCGTTGATGCTTTATGCTGATTTACTCAATGTGAGGCCCCCAAGATAGCAAAGTTGGTTTATAACTCCAATAACTATGGTTTATGGTACTTATAACGAACTAGTTACTGGGGCTTATAAACCAACTTATAACTGGGGGGCCTCACATTGCTGTTGATTTACTGAACATATCTAAAAATGCTGTCGACGGCGTCGCCCAAGGCGACCCAGAGCCACTTTGACGCCTTGGTGGAGCGGCAGCTGACTTGTGTGCAGCCACTTGGCGATGTGTGCAACAGATCAACACCGAAGCTGGGAAGAGATAAACCATGACCATGGGATGGTACATAGAGGTACCCTTGAGCTGAGACTGCTTCCCACATTACGAAGCTAGATCAATGGGATTGATTAATGAAATTAATGGATTGATCCATGGGATATGACGGTATATGGGAGATTAATGTCAGATTGCGAAACAATGGGTGATGTGGGATATTAATGGCATGGACAACTGATTGTAAAGGGTTTCCTGAAGTGGGGGATCCCAAATTATCGAAAATTAATCATGCCAAAATTTGAGAAAACACCACATGTATGAGATGCAATGGAAATAAATATTTATGACAGTTACCTGGCGTCTGTATAATGGATATTGTGGCCAGTTTGCCGTAACCAAGACCAGGACAAATTATTGGTTTCACATGGTGGGTTTCGAGCGGAGCAGGTGGCTACGTGAAGCCGCCGTGCTCTCTTGCTGGTTACCAATATGACACCATGCAGTGCACCCCAAGATTCCCCAAGCAGCGATTGGAACAGTACATTTGCTTAAAACAGGGATAGGTCGGATACGAATTACTGTATGTTCTGGGTATTCTCAAAGTGAAGGAAACAAATTGGATTTGGGTCGAAAAATGACCATGAGCCACCCAGCCGAGGGAGAGTGTCCTTAGCTGAGGTGTGGTCAGGCACGCACCGTCCTCGAACGCTTCCGCGACTTCTCTTTGGATTTCAGTGGTGGCCCTGGGGAAATCGCCCACTCTCCAGGATTTCACCCTTCCTCGTGGGCTCCACTGGGCCGCAGGTGGGTCGACGCATGCGGAGCAACTTCCTACCATGCTGCGCAGATATTTTCAACCGGAGTTATTGGAGGAGCCTGGTGGGGTCCAAACTTCAACGGCACGACGTGGTGAGCACTGGTCTTGGGTCAAAATTTAGGATCCAGATTTGGCCATGGCCATGTTCGGTGCTCATCCAAACTCTGTACAAAACTTTCTCCCATTCTGCAGCTATTTCTGATGAAGGACCAACGTCAATATCTAAGGAAGATAGTACGTACTTGGAAACGATCCAGCAAAGTTCTGGGGACAAATGGCACCCAGTCTTTGAGTTTTTTGTTGATTCATAGCATGTTCTTTTTGGGGTGGGTGGGTGGGGATTCCAGTCTCCAGGCCAAGTGCGAGCACTGCAATGCTGCCGAAGCCAACCTGGTTGGGAGCACTCAGCTCCGATTTTGTGGCTCGTGTCTAATCTCTTGATTGCTTGGAAGGTGTCTAATCTCTTGATTGCTTGGAAGGGGAGGACTGCAGATAAGTCAACCCAAGATTCATACACCCTGGCAATTTATGAAGGGGAGCCTCCAAAATAGTGATGAATGAACAGCAAAGTTGGCACCCCCCCTAGAAAGCTGGGGGTTTCTTAATCCGTAAGGGCTTGACCTGGCTGCGAGGACACCAATCTCAGAGAGGCTCCGCGTGTCCTTGTGCTGCATCTGAAACGTTTCGCCCGGGGACCCAGTGTCTCGAGTCTTGAAAAGCTGAATTCTGGGCTGTCAATGGAGGGTTCAAAGTTTCAAGTCTTCCAAGGTCCAAGCACACGGGCCACCATTGCATTATATAGATTCATTAGATATTCCAGCAGACATGAAGCTTGGAACCAAGCTATTTACCGTGGAAGTTGGTTTGAAATGACCGGGCCATATCTGGGTCCATTGGTACCCCAAATGGTCACAATGGCTGCTGGAGACGAGGCAAATCTCAGAGCCCAAGGACTAGGCTTGTTTTTATTGTTTTAATATCCTTGGCAGCGTGGCTTTCAAAAACGATAGAAAAGTGAACTCCTACAAAAACAGTGATACATGAGTGACTTTTTCAATCTATCAAATGACCGAACTCTCCGTGCCTTAGTGATGCAAGAGACATGGGGACATCACCATTTATGCGCAGAATATATGAACCCGGACATATGCGAGGATTCGTTCATAGTGACACACACACACACATGTACACTATATTTATATATAATGTAACCCCCAGATTCACAAGCCCAGGTTGATTAAGTGCGGGTGCCACTCACATAAATTGATAAAGAACTTTTATGCAGATAGTTGCCCCTAAATCAAGATCAGGGGTTGACATTCATCAGGGCTTAACCCTCATGCAACGTCCGTCTGGATGAATAAATCAAATGCAAAATCTGTACTATTCATGAATATGAACAAATCAATTGAAAAAAAATAGATAGATCCATGAGATGATATATGAGATTAGATTAGATAGATCGATTTGAGATGAGATGAGATGAGATGAGATAGAATAGAATAGAATAGAATAGAATAGAAAGATAGATAGATAGATAGATAGATAGATAGATAGATAGTTAGTTACATAGATAGATAGATAGATAGATAGATAGATGGATGGATGGATGGATGGATGGATAGATAGATAGATACATGAGTATATGGGATATATATATATGCACGTGTTATACATAGATACATAACCATCACAATTAACTAATGTTTTTCCCTCAGATGCCGGACATGGAGAAGCAATGCTACGAGAAGCAGCACCAAGCCGTGGACATCCCTGGCATGCAGCGTGCCCAGGGGATCCCCCTTGGGAACCCACAAAAAGAGGGGGACCCATAGGAGGTGTGGTGGGACCCATGGCATTGTTTCCAACGTTTTTTTTTTTTAAATATGTTTCCAGTAAGTGGTTTTCAACGTTTTCAAATGCCAAAAAATCCCAAGCTTTTGATTTTCCAAAATGCTCGGTGTTTTTTTTGAAAATGACTTTGAAGATCACCTTGAAACGATTGGAGATGGTCCCTGGATGGGCAATGTTTCAGCGTGATATGTCACTACTGTTGGATAATGCTTTGGATCAAGAAGGGCGCTCAATGGACCGGATATTTAATATATTTGATAGGAAAATCGATGGTTTCCGGTTAAGATTTTCCTTTAAACCAATCCATTGAAGTGGATAAGTGGCTCCACCACAGCCCTGAGGCTAGATCTGGGAGCCACCCTCAGCGGCAAAGCTGTGAGTTGGATCAGCCCAGCGGGTTTTGATCGGATATAGAGGTGGATTCCAAGCTACATCACTTAGCTCAACAAAAAACATCGCAAACACACGCACACACACACATATATATATACACATATGTACGATAATATATATATAATATACGATTACTGTATATATATATAATATACGATTATATATATATATATATGTTCAAGTCCAAATGCGCGCGCACACACACACAGATTAGAGATACAGAGACATAGATATCGACTTTTAGACTCATAGACTATTAGACTTATAGATGTAGAATGATATAGACTCATAGACATATACACTGTGGTTAAAACAATCATAAACATTCCTTGAAATCACCATAAATGGGGTGGTTTATGATTGTTTTACCCACAATCCCATTCCCCTAATATCAAGACCCCCTGCATCGATGGTCCCGATGTGTTTTTTCGAGGTGCCTCTCCTCCCCGTCTCCCTGCTCGTCCGCTGGCGCCCTTGGCGCGGGGAGCCACAGGCACCGATGATGATGGTTGCTATTAACTTTCCTGTTTCTTTGTTTCTTTGTTCGTTTGTTTGTCTGTCTTATGATTCACTATCATAATAATTACTATGTTATGTACATTTTGTTTATGGTCTTATTAATGTTTGTATTGTTATTGCATGTTATTAGATTTTTTTCCAATTGCTATAAAAATGTCATGGTCTACAAAAATGGCTCCCCTATGAGCCCACCAACTAATGTCAATGTAGCGTCTGGCACTAACAACTGAGGCCTGCGCCTGAATCTCCCGAAACCTCCCCTGTGAAGGTCAGCTTCGATGGGGGATCAACAGGAAGATGGTTGAAGATATTCCTTGATATGGCCCTGTCCACCTGGAGTGCGGAAAATTATGAAACACCTTGAGATTTTTTTGAGGTGGCCTATTCTCAGAGCAAGCCAACAAACAGCACATGTATATTGAATGGTTCGAGAATTAGGGACGTTCCCAGTGGAACAGGATCCCCAGAGTGATGGTACAACCGGTCCACCTCGATGTTTTTAACGACCTGAAGAAGTGTCCTTTCAAACAACTCAGCACATAACCCAGCACATCCCAGCACCTTCCGCTAGACACAAGGCCATGACAATTTCTTGAACCATTCTACAGTTGGCTCAACCAGCTACGGCCAGGAGACCACCTACAGCCATTTGCGCTATGGCCTGCGTGCCATTGTGGCGCATGAGGGCGCATCACCCAGGTCAGAGCTGGATTTTTGTTCAAAATGAGGGGAATTTTAGAGGTTGGATGATGGGGAAATCATCCCCAAAATGATGCCTAAACTGGAAACACTCTGAGCTTTTTTTTTTTTGGGTAAGTTGCCTAGTGGACATTTTGAACTTGGAAAAAGGTTGGTTTCCTGTCACTACTTTCCAGCATTCCAACCTTACTGGCCAAGTATCCCGGTTGTTAGTGCTACTACCCCCACCTCACATCCCATACGTTTATGCATTTTACCCTGATGATCTCCATGGTCTCCATGTTGAATCCCTTGATCGCCAGTTGAAGTAGCCCAGGGAAGTTGCAGGTCGGGGCACTACGTGTGCTATGCCAAATCGTCGAGTGGTCCTTGGTTCCTCTACGATGATAGCCGCGTCACACGCCTGCCACAGGCCTGCCATGTAGCAACAGACGAACAATTCAGTTTTTGCTCATCAATGACAGAGCAAGATATGTATGTTGAACATATGTATACATATACATATACATATACATATACATATACATATGCATATACATATACATATAAATAAATAAATAAATAAATACATAAATACCGTAAATAAATAAATAAATGAATAAATAAATAAATAAATAAATGAACATATATATATACATACACACATATGCGGGATTATGTTTTGAAAGATATGCAATATAACCGTGTTTTGCAAACCCGACCCTCCTGTTTGCGATGCTGGGTGATGAAATTGGGGAGCATGAAAAGAAACGGCTATGGTTTCTGCAAGAATCGGGGATACCTAAAAATGGCACTAGCGAGGAAAACGATGACACATGGAAAACGGTGATTTTTAGTAGCGGATTTTGCACCCAGTTTCAGACAAACCCAACGTGATCCTCCTTTGGAGGAGCCCAGAGATTTGGGACGCAAGGCCTACATGTTGTTCCTTGGGCCAAGTAGCTTCATTGGGGAGGAACGGTTGACCTACAGTACATTCTTTGTTTCAGGGGCTTGCATAAGGGAGTTGGGTAGTACTGATTACTGGATCTTATATGCTTGATAATCACTTACCTCTTTCAAGGGCCTCCTTTTGATGGCCAATTTGGCGTTGGAGCGGATGGTTTTCGGTGTCAGATCGCCAGCTCTCAAGGTTCTACGTGCTGAATGGTTCCTTCCTCAGAGCAGTTGCTGTCATCAATTCCCACATCGATTTTGTGCACCAAGGAGCTGAAAGCTGATGGCGAAGAAGGCCTGAAGCACCAAGCAGCACAGATCAACTTTCGGTTTGGACAAATCCTTGTAATAAATAGTAGAAACTGCGAATTTTTGACCTCAAATTCGAGGCTGTACAGTACCTGATAGGATACGAATGTAGCCGTGCATCATGGCTGCGTTTGAGGCGTGATGGGGTGCAGATATAGCTTTGGCTTTGGCAAGGCATCGCCTTTTTTTGGGTCGTCCCCGGGGGTGGGGAAACCTCACGGGCGGCAGAGCGTGTGGGGGAAATCACAGAGAAAATGATGTGCGCCCGGGGGGTTATGGTGCTCAGGTGATGCAGTGATTTTAGGACCGGTAGGATGTGCAGGAGAACTTGTGTTTGAAATCGTAGCTTTTTACATTCAAGAGAAACCCGCGGGACTAGGTGTCAAGAAGCAGGCAAGAGAACCACGAATCACTGCAGATTGAACAGCTATCTGGGATGGATCTATGTACATCGTCAGAAGTTCGCCATGAACTGCCAATGACCAGTGGCTATTCCATTTGCTTCTTTAATTGCGCTAGCCAACTACATCCAGCAGCCACCAGTGCACTGGCAACAGTGGCCGAGCACAAACCCCAGTGACCGAAACCCTTTTTGATTGTTTATGATCATGCAACCTGGTTTATGGGGTGCTATTACAGCCCATTATGGGAACCCCTATAAATCAACCAGTATGAATGGATGACAGAGGGTTTTGAACACTGCTCAGTTCATTGGGCCCAGAAAGTACTTACACCATCCAAATCAACTTGATTTGATTTGAATCGTTTACCTCCCACCCTGATTGAAAGCAAACTTGTTGACACTTTCCGTAATTTCTTGACTTGTTCCCCTGATGTTCCCTCTCATTCTTCATGGTTCCCCCCAGGTCCTGGGGTGTCCATTGACCATTCTTCACTCTTTCCCCTCTATCCTTGCTGTCCCTAGGATTTTCGTGGCTTTCCCCTGCTTTTTTACCGATGTTTTTGTTGCATCATGCAGGCATCCAATGGCATCCACCATCCATGCCATGCCACTCGACCGCGGTGCCTTTGTGGATCACTGGAATTGGCCCCTATCTCCGGGCCACCAAAGCTGCGACCGCTGGAGCAGACGCTTATGGCCCTCCCTGGCCCTGGGTCACGTGGGGGGCTTCAAAGGGCACCCAGTGCAGCGCTTTGCAAATGCCACCGCCATGATGGTGATGAACAAGAATTTCAAGGGGAGAGGAGCTATCGGACTGGAAAAAGTCGGGGAAAAACTGTTGGGAAAAGTTAGCTTGGAGCTGTGCGAAAACTGATCAGGATTCGCCCGAAACTGTTGAAGATCAACGAAGAAACACAGAACGAGGTTTGCGGAACTGATCCTAAGGGCTTGAGGGATTTGTAGAAAAATCTTGCGGTTTGTGACTGTAGGTCGGAGATGTTGAAGGTTGTATGACCGGAGGATGACCTGACAATTGCAAGAAACTACTTCTGGACGGTATTTTCACCTATTATTTCAGCGTTCTACCCTTCCATGGGAATGAAACACCCAGGGGTTTACCCGGATATTGTCGGTCCGGTCCTTTCACACCCGCATTGTGTATTTTTTAAGAATAAAGCATTGGCATAGATAGGCACGAGTACTCTCTCTCTCTCTCTCTTTGTCTCTCTCTCTCTCTCCCCCTTCCCCAGACACACACACAGACACACACACACACCACACATTTTTGTATTTGGGTTTGTCTAAAGATAAGGTACCCCTCCCAATTCCAATGGATTAAAATAGCCATTTTCAGGCAAACCCAGACGTTCCTTCAGGATGATTCAAATTCCATCTGCCGATTTTCCCCTGACACGTGCAGGATACGCTCCTAGACATCGATGCTTGGATTATGGATTCCTGCCTCCTTCAACAGAGGAGGTACGGCCCAAAGTGGCTCTGGCCATTCATGTGGGGCATGATTCGAATATTGCCATGAGCATCGATGGAAGGGTCCAATGCGTACTTGAACTGGAGCGTTTCTTTGGAGAGCGCTACTACGATTTGTTGGGTCACCTGGCCAACAAAGTTTCGAGATATTTGTGAGATTTTTGTGAGTATCCTGATTATCCTGGCACTTGGATATCCACACTTTTTGAAACCATCCGTAATGTTGGGATTGCCCATTGCCAGATCAGATTCATTTAGAGAGTTGCCCATGCTTTTCTAAGGGTGTTTATTGAGGATGGTAAGGAAGCTTTACAAGGAGGTTCCTGTTGTATGGAGTTGAATCACTGCATGACATGGCTAGTAGCTGTAGCCTCACAGGAGGCTCAGGGAGCGCTTGGTTCGCAGAATTGGTTCGACTGGTGTTCACAGTTCACACCTTGATTTCAATCCGTGGAACATCATATGAGATGGTTTTTGGTGGCTCAATCCACGGTTTACTGGTAATCTGAATAAATACCCTCCGGCAATGAAAACATCGCGCTGGACAATTACCTATTTTTAGATCACTTTGATCCATTCATATAGGCAATTTTCAGTGGCCACGTTAGATTACCAGAGGGTATCCCAATCACAGATGATTTTCGCATTGAAGCCCCAATTTGCAGGGAATTTTCCAGCTCTCCATGTTTGATTACGAGAGGGCATATCTCCCAATAATTCCATGATGTTTTCCTCATTTTACTGGATTTATTCCAATATTGTCCTGGTTTCTCCCAATATTTTCCAGCAAATCCTCAAATCTTCACAGCCACGGTACCCAGGCTATGGCTCCTATGACTGGTCCGACGTGTTGCGCTTTGCTCCCAGGTACCGCTTGGATTTTTTGGAGGCCATGGAAGCCTTTTGGAAAGGCTGCGAATGCGAAGGTGGAAGGCCCTGTCCCAGGAGCGGCTTTTTTCGGCCACTTCTCCCCCAAAAATGGGAAGATCATGGAAACTCTGCAGTCAACCATGGGATATTCATGGTGGTACTGTAAAATATATCAAAATATTGTAAATGATCTGCCCGTGTTGGGTGATTTGGGTGATGCTCATCAATTAGGGATTGATATATGCAAATGATACGTATTCCCAATATGAGATGGATTGCGACAGCAAGAAAAACACTTTTTTTTGGGGGGGGACCATGGCACAGATGAAAATGGGAGAAGGAAGCAACTTTCAAATTGCTGGGAACATAGTGACATAGTGTAAGCCATGGATGATTGGCTATTGAAGGTGGCTTTCCCTAGTTTTTGGGTTAAACCCAGCTGGAAGGTTGAATCCGCATTGGATGAAGATGGTAAGGTAAAGGGCAAACTTGAGGCAGCCTAACCATGCTTCCCCAGCAAATTGAAAGGAGCTTCCGGTTCATTTCTTCCTTTAAATCACTTCAGTAACAAACGATTTAGTTGAGATTTTGGTGAGCACTGGCCCTCACTCACCCAAGGGCTACACTTCATCATTTGTTTTTCCATCGATTTTCAAATTTTTCTGGGGATGCTAAGTCCAAAAACGCGAAACAAATCCTCGGCGTTAGGAGCTTCGATTTTGGAGTCATCATTGAGCCGCACATGATGTTCGACATCCCCGGGCTCGCGGAGGAGGTTTGGCAGCAGAAATACCCATCCCAGTGTCATCAAACATGGCTTGAAGAAGAAAATCCACCATTTAGTTTTGTTCATTTTCCCAGCTATAAACCTCCCTTGATAGGCTATTTTATATTGCTATGATTGCTGGATATCTCTGGTAATGTGATAGACCTCCAACATCACCAGAGGTGGTGTGGTATAAATCCTCCTAAAGTCAAGGTTTTTGATGGGTTTACCACGTAATGACATAATGAGAAGTAAACGAGCTAGCATGCCACAAGTGGAGCAGCCTATGGCTTGAAGGGCCCATGGAAACTCCACCATTACTTCAACCCGAAAAGGGTTTGGACACGTTAAATCCTACTGAGATAATTTCCTGTAACAGTAAATTCCCCCTTTTCGGTATCATTTGGCTGTGACCAAAAGAGGAGTAATGTGGTAAGCCCCCCAAAAAGCCAATCCTAAATTTTATCTGAAATAGGAACCGTTCCGAAATTGCTGTTTTATTCTTGGGTTTGCCAGATGAATGATTTACCAAATCCCCAATGATCATCCATTTATACTCAATGATATAATCATCCATTAATATTACCCATTAATTATCGATATTAAAAATCAATTCATCATCCATTCAAACGAGAATCCGTTCAATCAGAATCCATTCAAATGAGATCAATTCATCATCCATTCATCCATTGAGAATTTCCTGCAATTTTGCAGGTGATGCAGGTGAAGCAATGGAGGTGGGTTCACCATCACGAGGCGCATGCCCTGCTGGGCTTTCTGTCGTCGCCCTTCCAGCGTGCCCTGGTGGTCTCCTATGACGGCGGGGGCGACGACGGTTTCTACAATGCCTTCTACGGCACGGGGCAAACGGTGCAACGGGTGGCACGGCTGGATGCGAAGCTTGACTGGGATGGTCGGGGTAAGGTGGGGCGACCAGAAACCAAGTGGCTGTAGCATAGCAGATCCTGGCAGATCCTGGCAGATCTAGCTGCAAATATCCTGTGCAGGGTGAATTTCAAGGAGGAAGCTTGAAGATGGGTTTCAGCGAGACGCTTGAACTGCCGTGTCATGGCGCCCAGGAACTTTGCAGGGGCGTACAACAGCATGACTAATGTCTTCACAGAGATTTACCCGGAGTGTGAAGAGATCTTGAGCTGGTATTGCCGAAATGTGCCTTGGACCAACTAGCGAGGCTCCTAATCCACTAGTGGATGATTTAGCCTACGGACCGAAAACCGTGCTCGTAACACGTACGTTTTTGCAAACGCGGGGTCGGAGGTTATGTTGGGGTGGGGTGGGGTGGGCATGTTAACGTTCTTTCTAGTGCGTACACTAGATGTTGCTACGCTGCAGAGATCTCTGTGGTATCCTTGCTACGTTACATGTTGCTACGCTTCAGAGATCTCTGGCATCCTTGCTACGTTACATGTTGCTACGCTGCAGAGATCTCTGGTATCCTTGCTACGTTACATGTTGCTACGCTGCGAATTTGTGAAGGATGTCCAGCGCGGCCGCTCCACCATCAATGCCATACAGGCACGATTGATGCTGCGTGGACCAGCTGCAAACAATTCATCCCCAACTCTTTGGGTGCCAGGCACGAAGATGTCATGTTATATGCCAAAATGTGGCAATGGAGATTCATCAGCAAGTACAAGAAACTGCTTGAGAAGACTGCAGAAACGCTGCGAATGATCGAGTGAAAAAGATGCCTGAATTGGTCCGATCGAAATAGCCAAGAAAATCACGTTTTACTGTAGCGAAAACACAATTTCCCCAAAAAACACCCAAATTTGGACGTCAAATTTGGCACTTTTCAAGTGACACAAATGGTTGCCTCGCTGTGGCAAAACACACATTTTGTTGTAAAACTCTATTTTCATGAGCACGGTTTTCGATCCGGTGGGATGATTTAGCCTGGCTGCAACTTGCAAGAGGGAATATTTGGGCCAACTTGTACCATAGGCTCGGAGTTTTCACCTGCAAATTTTCTGTGTCATCGGCCTCTGGACGCTGGTTTCAGTGAGCTTCTCCAAACATCTGCTTGAAGGGGTGTGGGTCAAACTGCTTCAGTTTTTTCTCCCAGTTTCTTTCCGCTTCCGAGATGTTGTGATCCCTCCATTCCCCCATAGTTTTTCCATCTCATCTGCCTTCCATCGCGCCAGATGGACTTGGCTGATACTGACTGGATATCCATTGATGTCGTGCGCAGTTCCGCCCATATGCTCAGTGATGCGGGGAAGATCATGGGCTCCTCAGAGTAGGTTTGAAAGGATTCCTGCCTTTTTGAAGATGTTTGTTCCAAACCGAACTGATCTGATTTTTCTGTTCCAACTATCCACATGTCTATTCTTTTAACTTAAAACCAGATTTTTGGTGGGTCAAAAATCTCTCATGAATTGGCGGGTTAAGCCCAAAACCATCCAATTTTTCTCATTTTTTTCTCATCCCGTTCCCAGACTACGTGAAAATATGCAGGGAACCCTTAGATTTTGGTGTGACCCCACTGGTTTCAACCAGTTTCCCTCAGGCTACAGCGCCGTGGCGGCGGATCTCCCCGTTCCCGCGGCCGTCCAACGCTCCGTAGCCAAGCTTCTGGACCTGGAGCTGGGCAGGGCCACCCTGGACCCGGCCAAGCAGAACCGAAGCAGGCCAAAGGGTGTGTTGCCCACAGAAATGGTGGCCCTGGCATGTCAAGGCGGGGCAAGAAGCAATGGATTGGTGTTGGATGGGAAAATCTTCACCGGAAACCATGGATTTTCCCATGAACTAAGGGAGGTTCCGGTGAAAATTGCTCCCAAAAAAAACAAATCCCATTGGAAAACAAAAGAGGTTTCACCAGATCGAAGGGGGAGACTCTTCGGTGGGGGCAAATGCAATTTTTGGTGCATTCAATGAGGGCAAAGACGAATTTTGACCGATTCGTGGCTTTTGTTTGTGGGCCGCATATTTTTTCCAACCCTCTTCCAGGGAAAGACAAGCAAGACTTACTGGCTGCAGAGCTGCAAAGGCAATGGCAGCAGAGGAGTTTGGACCTCATCAAAAGTTTGTTGGAGAGGTTGGAACCCGTGGATGGTGTCGTGCTGATGGGCGGCTGTGCGCTCAATGTGGCGGCCAATCAGTTTATCCAAGACAGCCTGAAGATGGAAGCTGATCACTTTCTTAAACATGTCTTTTACTTTCCATGCCTATTCTGGATATTTCTGTATGATAGTAGTAGGTGGTGGTTCTTCTTTTTCCATTTTACTCTATAATTTTGGATAGATTTGGGAAAATTTGGGATTAGGCGAGTCACCTTCCCTAACCTTTTCAACATCTTTATCGAGGGATGGGGATCTAAAGCAGGAAGTCTTTGTGCCTCCAGCGCCCAGCGACTGCGGCATTTCGGTGGGGGGTCTCTTTGCTGTCTCACCGCCTACCCAGAGGCAAGATATGCAGTACTTGGGTAGACCAGGCTTTGCTTAGAGGGCGATCTAACATGACAAGATCTGGATGTGAAAATGGAATAAAATGGATAGACCCAATGGCCATTTTTGAGCAAATCGATGATAAAATCTGCAATATTGAGATACTCGATTTTCAGACATCTCAAAAAATCGAGTGGCTAGAATTTATTGGCGTGGAATCCGAAATTATATAGTCATGACCAGCAGGAACACATAGTATCAGTGGCAACCTTCTCAAAACAATTTAATATGGAGCCCCAAAGGCCACGAACATGATCTTCTAATGTATTTGTTTTTTGCAACTGGATGTCCATGCCCATGTTTTGTTGTCATGTTAGATCGCCGCAGAACCATTTTCAAATACTTTGATAGATTGGCAGGCCACTTCACATCTATTCATGTATTTTTGATAAACAACCAATTTGCAATGGATCTGTTCGAGATCGCTCTGTCGCCCAATACGCCTGTGAACAAGCAGAACAACCACCATTCTCCTAGCATCATTGTTGTACATAATTCGGCTCCAATCATGGTTCTGACCCACTTACTGTGCCCATGCACTGGAAACAAACCCTGAAATGCACGTCCCACAAATGACAAGCAATGACAAGTGTAAGAATCCATAATTCGTAGGGTAGTAAAACTCATTTCATTATCAACCAAAACAATCGTTTATCATACCACCATCATATTTGTGTATATTTTTGATGGTTATAGTTCCTAGCCAGTTCTAGTTGCAACTCTATAAATCATGGTGAAATCCCCATGAAACGTTGGTCCCCGAGGTTTCAACCTCTGGGACCGAGACGAGCTGCCTCACTACGCCACGCAGCGCAACGCGCGGCGTCTCTCGGAGCTGGGCGGGGTGGCGTTTTTGGCGCAGCTGCTGGCGACGCCGCGGGCGGATGGGCAGAAGCCCATCGTGGCCTTGGTGCGGGGCCGCCAGGTGGGGAAGCCCTTGGGGCGTCAGGTTGGCTATCCGCTGGTGAATCTGGTAACTGAAGTGGTGAGCCAGGGCTATCCATATTCCCTGCTTTGGTTGGAGCTAGTCGGAGCTACGAATGGAGTTAGTTGGTGGAAAACAAATTAAGCCCAGGCGGGATCCCCTCCGGAAAGAAAGTGGTGGGAAAGCAGGACGGCAGGTGACCTGGAATTTGGAGAAATTTCGATCAGGAAAGGTATAGACTCACTTGTGCACCCAGATTTTAGCTCATTCGCGCACCTGGGCCACAGACCCTCCCCTATACCCTTTCAGGTTTCTAAATTGGGGGACCTGTGGACACTGGACATAGGGACAGGGAACTTGGAGATGGAGTACCACACAAACAAAGCATGACATAGACAAGATACAAGGGCGAAGAGAATGGCGATCAGATAATACAGACAGAAGTGACAGAAGGGAAGAATGGGATGGCAAGATGTCACATCTACGCCCGCAAAAATCATAGCAACAAGACAAGGAAGGACGCTTTGGAGGTGCAAAAACGAGAAACCAAAATTACGCCCAGTCTACGGTTTTCCTTCATGCACCTCCACGCAACAATGAAGAGTCACTTCACTGCAGCTAGGGCGTGAAACAAATCACCGTGTCACACTGGACGGTGTACTCCGTGGTTTCTGACAAAAACCGATTGCCATTTGTATTTCTTCGCTGCTTCTACACTAGCCGCGGAAGTTGTATAATCTGGAACTTGTTGCGAAAAGCGCATTCCTCTATTCAGTTCATCTATACCCTGATGAATTATGTCAATTATGTATTTGGCCACCCGTGTGTAAAAGTTTCTTCGTTCCCTGATAACTTGGAATTTATCTCATGGGGTGCGAGTTCCCTATTTTCAGCAAATTTTCGGAAATAGTTTCTGGAAGGTATAGGTCATTGGAACGATACCTGATCTATGTATTTTTGTAAGGTTTCGTGGCCCAGCATGCACTGGAAGATACCAGATGCACAGATGAGACAAATTTTAGGTGCACAAGCTAGCCAACAGCCACGAGCACAAGCAACCCCCAAACGAACAGAATTTAATCTCTGGAACGACCGGGAAACACCCAGAACCTCCCCAGAACCTTCCTGGAACCCTTAGCGGAAACGTTATGTGGGCCGACCCCCAAGCCAATGTGGTTGGGGCACAAACTCCATGGGTCTTCGGAAATTATAGGAGTTCACCAAAGATGCAAAAATGATTCCGGACCATTTTACTTTTCCATCTCTTCTGAGGTGCTCGAATGTTTTTTTTTTCAAATTGGCATGTCCCAACTTGCAACTTCCCTGTAGCTGGTGGATGAATGACACCGGCTTGTGGATGTATGATTTGAGGGGTGTGTGCCCGCGAAAACAACTATATAATAACTAATTTTTTGGAACACCAGTCCTGTCTTAATTAATTGACATGATGGCAAATGATGTCAAATTGTGCTAAGTGATGCCAGATGATGGTCGAAATGGTAGAAGATAATAATAAATGATGATAGTTTGACTCAGATGACATCAATCTTCACATGGATGGGCCATCTTTGACGTGGCCAGGAGTTTGGTCCCAGGGCTTTGGGGCACCGGAGCTTGGTGGCAGTGCCGGATGCGGAGGAGATGAAGCGAAGGATGAATCGCCTGAAGTTTCGGATGCCTGGCGGAGCTGAGTTTCATTTGTTTCATTCCCCTGGCAAGCTATAGGGGGTCAACCTACTTCTCATAGGTTGGGTTTGATGCCGCGAACTTTCCAGCATCCGGTCTCCGGGGTGCGTGTCGCGAACTTCCGCAGGCGTGCTGTGTCAAAGTGCTGTCCAGGTGTCCAGGGTGCTGCCCAGGCTGTCCAAGGTTCTGTTTGGGTGCTGGTCCCGCCCAGGCTGCGGCCGCGAACTTCGAGAAGGGTGCTGTTGGCAGTGGTTTTTGAGGTACTGTTGATCGGCACCCATGTTTAACCATAAACCTCGGATTTCGTTTTTTCAGTTTCTCCCCATCTAACCAATCTAATGCAAGGGTATCCAAGGACCTATTAACATGTTCAGCTGGAACCCAGCTGGTGGGGCGTCAGGAAATGGTATCGCCCCATCGCGCCGATGATCGCAGAGGAAGCCTTGGAACCCGTCTTTGGTCGCAAGGTCCTGTCGAGGTACATGGAGCGTGCACCAAAGGCGGGAGTCATACTTGGGGGTGCAGGCCAGGGCTTACAAATGGGTGCAACAATGATGAAAACCTGAATAAGTTGGGAGATAACTCCAATAATTATGGTCATAATTCCATTTGTAACTGGAAGTGCCGCCCCCAAACGCTAGCTGTACTTCAATGATCAGCTGGTGTTATATAACTTATCTAAATGATTGGGCGATTATAGCCTCCGGCAAGTGTTAAAACAAAAAGGGCACATGGAAATCCATCATTGTCTCCTGTTCCGAAAATTATCTACTCATGGATACGAATGGAGCGTTTTCCATATCGTTTGAAAAAAAACACTGGAAAGCAAATAGGGTTAAGTTCTGTTGTTGTATGCTTTCAAATACCCCCCGTGGGACCTGGGGCCTGTCGCCGTCCAGGTCCTAGATTGGGTCCGGCGAGATTTTCCGGTGCCTTGGCTGGAAAATCACTACCTTCAAGAGGTACTGTAAATCATTTTTGGGTCAGATCTTCACAGTTTCAGGTGGGGGAAAGTGAACATGCATATATAAGTGCGCTTATCCCACCTAATCAAATTGAAAAACGAGATCAAAAGAGATGAAACAAAACTAGACAAAATCAAGTGACCCATTCCATCAAAGGTTCCACCTGGGGCACTCAAGAATGAACATGGTGATTTACGCACAGCTCCTTATTTGAACGTATGAGTCAGGGTCAAAATGGTTGAAGACCACTGTTGTAGTATTGCAGAAGCACTTTTGTCAGAGATGTGCACGAGACACTGTAAAGCGATAGGGCTCCCTTCAAAAGCGATAATTGGCACAAAACACTGGAAAGACATATGGCCGCCCAAAAGCGATAACCGATATCCATGATAATCGTAATTACTGAGATGTAAAGGATTTTGACAGGAGCTCCTGTGTTTCAGGGCTCTGAATGGAGTATTGTGAAGTAATAGTTTCAAGTGCCCTGGTTATTTCACCAGTCCTTCCAGCAGATTTTGCCACGACATGCCCCCGGTTTTTCGTGGGTCCCCTAGGCCATGGTCCATTTCGACGGCACGGCACGGCATCAGTCGGTGGGTGTGACCGATGAACCCTGGCTGCATCAGCTGCTGTTGGCGGTGTCCAAGCATACCAAGCTGGCCGCACTGATCAATACCAGCTTCAACACGCGAGGCCGGGATTCGAAGATTCCTAAGACGGTCCTAAGATTCCAGAGCATTTCACCAGCATATTTTTGTCCCCTAGGTTCCTATGTTTTTAGCTGCGTGGTTCCCGTGCTACATTGCCTGGGGTTTATGATTGGGTCTACCACCTTATTCTGGAAGGCTATGGGTGGGATCTGAGACAGTGCCAGGGAAACCCATTGTGAATAGCATCAAAGAGAGCCTTGTCATGCTCGACACGCTGCCGGATTTGGATTATGTGCTCATTGAGGACACCGCTGGTGACAAGCACGGGACTGGTTTGATCCCGCACCGCTTTGGTTTGTTGGTGCAATCTGTTTGGTCCTGTTTGGAACACCAAAGCTACCATTCCACCAGGGTTTCTGGCTGGGAATATGCTATAATCGTTGCATGTATTACACACACACATATATATATACATGTATATGCGTCTGTCTATGTGCACGTATACATGTTCGTACCTGTGCAACCTGTGCATTCTTAGCCACACATGATCCATATGCACATCTAAAAGCAATGGCGCAACTAATGTTGCTGGTCAAACCCCACAGGACTACCTCTTCGTGGCGCCCCAGGGGAAGGCTCTACCAGCTGAAGAGTTCAGAGAGAAGACGGGCATCATCAAAATGATCGGATACAATGGATCACATCATGCCATGCCCGTCCAAGGGGCAAACGATCATCAAAAAAGGGATGGAAGTGACGCTGGGAGAGGTGCTGAAATCGGGAAGCAAGTGAAGCTGCTTGAAGATCTGGGCATTGCAAATTAATTGTATATGCTTATGATTTTACAGGTATATATGTATGTCCAGGTAAAAAAAGAAAATACATACATACATACATGCATGCATGCATACATACATACATACATACATACATACATACACACATACACACACACACATACATACATACACACACATACACATACACACATACATGCATACATGCATACATGCATACATGCATACATGCATACATGCATACATGCATACATGCATACATGCATACATGCATACATGCATACATGCATACATGCATACATGCATACATGCA
>Ga0126342_10008558_pt1 | contig 18351 bp, 13 predicted proteins | sample Cyp1metagenome_FD_92528 | JGI IMG/M metagenome (GOLD analysis project Ga0126342, IMG submission 92528) | Coral microbial communities from Lord Howe Island, Old Settlement Bay, Australia - Cyphastrea 1 metagenome | ecosystem: Host-associated > Invertebrates > Cnidaria > Coral ...
AGCTTTGTTGCTTCTATCACCCTCTTGCCTGGCCCCTTTGTGTGGTTCTGTGTTTTCTTGGTTTTGCTTCTTTTTCGGTGGCCATACTCATAATGACACACAAGATGTCATCGTGCATGTTATCTCATAGCTGGTAGCGATCCCACTTCTCTGTGTTTTTTGTTTGGTTTGGTTTGGTTGTGGTTGTGTGTGCTTTGTCTGCTTGGTTGCTTTTGTTTTTGGTTTGTGCTTTGTTTTTTCTTGATTGGACAGCTCACTGGACTGCGTACAGGTCCACTACCAGTGCTTTTGTGGCTATCGACAAGTAGAAAGCCTTGCATGATAATTACAATTCATCTTTTTGCTGCGATTGAACGTGTGTAACGACCTGGCGGAAGCCATGAAGGCGTTGGACGGAAAAAAAGTATTGGTGGGTTGAATTTTCCATCAATGCTCTTGGTGGCTGATTGTGGTTGCTTTGTGTTTGGGCTTCGGGCCCGTTTTGCTGTTCTGTTGGTGTTTGTTGTTTCTTGTCCGTATGACAAGATACGCATATCTGACTGGGGGATGTGCACTTCTTCCCTGCGTCTGGTTGTGGGTGTGTTGTTTCTGCCACCATTTTTTTTCTTGTACAGCTTGCAGAGATTCCATTGCGTCTCTGTCTTGTTTTTCAGGACCGAGTCTTTGAGCTTAATCGGTCGAACCCGAGGAAAAAAAAATCATGTCGCAACTCCAAAACAAGATCCCGTAGCCTTTGGCTCAAAGAGTCGGCTCAAACCATCTCTAGTCGGATGAGTACAGTAAGAAAGATACTCGTGGTCTGAGAGTCTGATGATTTGGGAGCCCGCAGAAAGCTGAGCAGAGATCTGTGGTTGCAGTATGCATATTACAGAATTGGCTTTAGCGCCCGCAAGCGCACGAGAAGGAAAACGCCATTTCCACAGATTCAGCCGAACCCAAACGAAAGGTAGCTGCTGTTTGAACATAAGTATTCATACCAGTGGTACCGCACAAGGCGGTGGCGGAACTTTCAAAAACAGGAAACCTATAGGAGAGGTTGGTTGTGAATCAGGGATGGCAGAGCGAAGCCACTCATTGACTGACAGGTGCTTGATCTCTCTCATTCTTTCTCTCTCTCTTTTGCTGTCTTTCTCTGACTATCAACCTACCTACCTATCGATCTATCTATGTATCTATCGATCTATCTATCTGTGTATCTATCTAAGTTTATCTATCTATCTATCTATCTACCTATCTATCTATCTATCTATCTTTTGATTTAGCTGTCTCTCTATCTATTTGTCTATCTGTCTATCTGTCCATCTATCCATCTATCTAGCTATCTATCTACCTATCTACCTATCTACCTATCTACCTATCTATCTATCTATCTATCTACCTATCTATTTATTTATGTATCTATGTATCTATCTATCTAGCTAGCTAGCTAGCTATCTATCTATCTATCTATCTATTTGTCTATCTGTCCATCTGTCCATCTATCCATCTATCCATCTATCTATCTACCTATTTACCTATCTACCTATCTACCTATCTACCTATCTATCTACCTACCTATCTATCTATCTATCTACCTACCTACCTATCTATCTATCTATCTACCTATCTATGTATCTATCTCTCCTTCTATCTATCTCTTCTTCTATCTATCGATCAAACTCTCTCTCTATCTATCTGTCCATGTGTCTACCTGTCTATCTATCTGTCTATGTATCTTTCTATCTTTTTATCTATCTATCTATCTACCTATCTATCTATCTATCTGTCTATCTATCTGTTTATCTATCTATCTACCTATCTACCTATCTACCTGATCTATCAATCAATCAACCAATCTATCTACCTATCTACCTATCTACCTATCTACCTATCTATCTATCTATCTGTCTATCTATCTTTCTAATCTAATCTAATCGAAATCAAAATCAAAATCAAAATGTAATCTATTCTAATCTAATCTAATCTCATCTCATCTCATCTCATCTCATCTAATTTCTCTCTCTCTCTCTCATCTGCCTATCTAACTGTGTATCTATCTATCTACCTATCTAGCTGATCTATCAATCAATCAACCAATCTATCTATCTATCTATCCATCTATCTATCTATCTATCCATCTATCTATCTATCTATCTCTCTCTCTCTCTCTCTGTCTGTCTGTCTGTCTGTCTATCTATCTGCAAATTTGAAAACTAAGCAATTCTGCGAGACTTCTTCATTTTTTTGCACTTGACAACATTGTACCCATCCACTTTGTAGCATTTTTTCTTGTTGGTTTGTTTTGGGAGGGTTTGCGGCGGTTTGATTTTGCTTTATTTTCTTAAGAGCAAGTGCATCATAATCTGACACAGTTTTTTTATCCGTGAAAAGTGTTGTTTGTTGCTGCTGTTTTTTCGTTTCTACTGGGGTTGTTGGAGTTGTTGCCTGGAAGGGATTGAGACCAAAAGGTGTTCCACATTTCAAAAATGCGCTGTGATATTGCACGGAGATTGACCCATGTACATTCTTGCAAGGAAGGATGCATCATATCATGGTTACAATCTGCGCTGCCACTTCTTGTTTTTGTTAATGGCAACTTTTTAGGGGCTAGACAATTGTAGGGGCAGGATTCCTTCGACCAAGAGCGAATCAGCAAACCAGTGCTACAAATTGCCATGGAGGATGTGGCTGATGATGTTGGATGTTGAATATTGGGGATGGAAAATTGTTACAAACTACCCAAGGTCCTTATGATGATTTTTTTTTGCGAAAATTTAGCCAACTTGTAGTAGAACTACTTTTTTGATGAATTAGCAGATTGTAGTAAAAAAAACTCAGGCCTCAAAACTTGTAGTGCATGCATTTTGGTGTCTACAAATTGGGGACCGATCCCGTCACTCGTTGAATTCCAACGGGGATCCATTTTTTACTCGTCGATTCCGCGAGGAAATGTGGCTCAAAGGAAGCTGCTGAAATGTACCATCGTGGAATCAGGATGAAAACAAACATGGGCATCAAGATCTCGAAACATTTTGATATGGTCATTTTCTTGATAGATGTGATGAGTGTAAATGTACAGGTCGACTCAGGTGTTTTCTAAACACGTGAGTTGCGAACATCATGAAAGCAAGGATCACATGTAGGGAACCAAATCGTGAATGATGGTTTACGCAAACAGTCCAAACAAGTGGATGCTTAGACTCACGACCATTGGATTGCACCAACATTTTGCACGCCACAGCAAGTGCCAACCCTTGCAAACTGGAAAATCCATCCAATAGTTTTCGTCTCTAGGCGCGAAAATTGATTCGTTCCAATTTTTCGAAGTAGTAAAGGATTGAAGGATGTAATCCATTCCCTCTATTCAAGGCCAAACGAAACCATGGTTGTAGAGAATTTCCACATATTTGGGACCATGACCGTGGCACGCCAAGCAGCAACTTGCCGGTGGTGAAAACCTCCAAGGGGTCCGTGCTGTGGATCAACTGAAAATGAACCATTTTTTCATGGGAATATTATGGAGTTGATCATAATTTTGTCATGGGAATATCATGAAAATGAACAATTTTTTTCCACTGAAAATGAACTCCGAAAAATGATCAACAATGGGTGTGTAATGGACGTTTCATATGGTTTTATCTGGTTTCATCGACAGTGTTTTTTATGCACAACAATCATGAATGGATTTATCCTCCGGTGCCATGAAAAACATGGCTGGCAAATCCCCGAGTCGAGCAAATGGGTATCGAAAAAAGGGACAGTCATCGAACTATAGCTGGGTGATTTACCATTGAACTCATTACCATTTAGGGTGCCCTAAATGGTAATTTAATGTAGCTATGGAACATCACCATTTTGAATAGGTAAATATTTGTGGTTTGGAACATGAATTTCATTTTTCCATTTATTGGGAATGTCATCATCCCAACTGACGAACTCATTTTTCAGAGGGGCAGGCTCAACCACCAACCAGGTAAATATTGGTAAAATATTGATACCCTCTGGTAAACTAACATAGCGAACTGGAAAATCACCATTTTTAATTGGTAAATCAACTATAAATGGGCAACTTTCCATAACTATGTCAGTTTACCGGAGGGTAAATGAATCACTTTTCATAGCTATGTGAGATACCCAGAGGGTAACAACATATTTGAACTCTGATGCATTTGGATGGTCCATCTAAGTGAAGTGGTTGTGTTTAGGCCGTCTAGGCCAAGATCTTCATCATTCTTCAAACCAAGAGAAGGTCAGGACGACTTGGGGAGTCAGAAACATGTGAAAACCTAGTCTAGGTCATCCTTGGATGGGTGGAAACTAATCCTTTGTCCGTTTTTTTGGGTTTCAATAGGAACATCTACGTTCACCAGCTAACAATTTGTCTTTCCCTCGCAGGTTTTTTTTTCAGATTGGCCATGTAGTTCCATCATAATTTATGTTTACCCAAATTATGTTCAATCTATGTTTGGATAGAGAACTCGAGAGTAGATCTAACACAACTAACACATTGTTTTCAGAGGCATACCAAAAATGTCCTGATCGCCGTTTTTTTGCTGAACATGTTTGTAAACAGTTCCAACAGTGTTCTCGATTCTATTTAACAAAGACCAGTTTTGTCATTGGGTTGATGACATATTGACATATCACATATCCCAGAATTGGATGAACGTTTGACAAACAAATCTCATTCCTGCAGGATGGGGCCCCAGTTCGTTAGCCAAGTTGGTGCAAATAACTATAATAAAAATAGTGTATGATACGCAAATAACTATATTTAGATGGGTTTATAAACCAACAAACATCACTGGGTTTTCCCCATCTTGTGGTCACATCGATGTTTCATCGTTGAAAATTGCACCCACAATGTTTCCTGAGATCGTTGCCGCTTTACTAACCAAAAATAACCAGCATTGAACATGGGGATAATCATGGTAACTACCAGAAGAATGAGGAACGTGATTTAAGCAATAAACAAATCGATACTTGATAATAGATAAACTATAAGGATATGACCAGGAAACTTGGATGATTGCAATCACTAAAAGGGAGTTCGCTGGGTTGAATTGAGAAAACAATTACATGGTGGCTCTGTGGAATAGTGTTTTCCACTGGTGTTTTCCACTGGTGCCAGCTGTTTTTCTTGGATGCGGCTGCAGGTAGCCGAATGGTGACATGTTCGGAGGAAAAAAGGAAGAGAAGAAGGACTTCCTATGAATTCCTGGGATTTGGGGGTTACTTCACTCCTTTTCTTGTCTCATCCCATTCTCCTCATCCCATGGCAGATCAAATGCTTGGTTGATTGGTAGTCCCCAAATACGGGATCATGTACGAGAATCCCATGAAACTCGGTAGAATGATGCATGGAATACAAGGAATACCACGAGTTACCACGCAAGGGTGTGGTTTTTGAAAAACGGATTCATTTGGGTTGGTCTAAAACTTTTGCAATTTTGCAGCTGGAGGATCAATGAATCAAACCCTCGTTGCGCTGTCACATCCCTAAAATTGCCCAGTTTGTGTTGGGATCTGAAGGAGGGTGTGGGAATGGGTGATTTTTTTTCCGCATTCAGGGGTGTTAGTCTCATTGTTACAAGTTGAGGCCCCCCAACTAATAACTTGGTCAACCAGGGTCTTTTTTGGGGGTATAACCATAGTATTCATGCGGTGAAACATTTCACCAAGGTTCACATCATTGGGGAACCTCACCTTGCAGTATTATATAGCCATCTAATGATTGGGGTACTGATTTCGACCAATATCCATATGATTTGCGATTTTCCTCCCCTTGATGAATCTTCCATTCAGAGAATGTCATCGCACATCCCTTAGTTTGGACACAAACGGCAGTGCCACCAGGAGGAGGAGGACGATAAGGCAGATGAGGCGGGGCTGTGGCTTGTTTTTTTTTGGTAGCAACCCTATGCCGCCTATGCCCCAAAGAAGGTCTGGGTCATTGGAAGTATCTAATAAGCATCTCCCAAAAATTGGGCATTTGAGGTATTCTGAAGGTAGGCATCCAGGTGGAGTTTATCCAATTCGAATGGGGGGTAGGTAGTGTTGATCCATTCCCAACAAAGGCCTGCAGCTGCGGTTGTCCAATTAAAATGTGGTCAACAAAATGCTATGTTTTACTATAAACCATTTTGGGTATCGAACGCATCCTCCACAATAGGGCTTGTTCTTGGGTTTACCACATTTTTTTTTGTTTGGGTCAAAACCTTTGATGAGAAAAGCTGGAAACAATAGCTCGCTACAGCTTGATATTAAACCAGAGATTGGGCTTTGGATCCATAGCTAAATGGGTCAGCAACCACCAAACCTGGTCAAGTCCTATCTGGGAATATCACCTGGCGAAGTCCTCACCTTTTGATTCTGAGATCACCAGAGGGTTTTTGCAGTCGGATGAAGGTCCAAGAGGAGTACTGCTCCATGGGTTGAATGGACCATCAGCCATAGTGCTGAAGATGTGAAACCATATCCATTGGCTGATGTCACATGGTCGATATTCCAGTGGTTGTTCCATTGATTAGTTGCGCCCTGTTTCAGGGGCAGCTCAGCTGTTGAAATGGCTGGCGGAGTCATCCTGGAGCAGAAAGAATATGTATCCCGTAACCCTCAACCTCATTTTATTTAGGCTATCTATAGCTTTTCTTTGGGCATGGCCAAACTTGACTTGGCCACCGGCTGGCACTGGCCACTCACTGGCGATCCAGGAGAAACCCGAAGAGAATGCTGAAGGTGGCGACGACGCTGGGGGAGGAGCGCGGCTTCCCATGGTGGGCAAAAGGGGGATCAATAGGGAAATCCTATACGGTTCATATATGTGCCATGGTGCAAAAATCATGAAACATCGATTGTGTACCGATATTCGGGGAATGGCCATCAATCCATTAATAGGGATTCTATTATACACCATCAGAATTCCCATTGTGGGATGGATGACCATATCCGATCTACTTCTGACGGCGTATGTGGGGAAAGATGGCAAAATTCTCCCAAATTATGTCCTAATCCGTTTCTTTAAGGCTATGGAAAGGCTATGGAGCAATACTTATCATATTTTCAGGGGGTGAACATCCGTAAATCCAGGCCTTTTAAAACTAGCGAGAATCTACCATCTGGTTATGACTAACATAGCCATGAAAAAATCCCAAAAATAAATGGAGGTTTATAGCTGGGAAAATCATCTATTTCTATGGGCCATCCATACCATGGCGAACTGTGAGTCATAACCAGAGGGTAAAATCCATTAATATACCATTAATATACCATTAATACACCATTAATATCCCATTGATATACCATTAATTACCAGAGGCTATTTGTTTGGTTGCTCTACACAGCGATTTTCAGTGATACCCACCGAGGCATCTCAGGAATTTCACATCGTTTCTCTGCAGGAGATGAGGAGGGCGAGGATGAAGTCCTTCAGGTTGCGAAGACGCGAAAGATCAGCAAGGAGCAGTTCTTCAAGGACGGCCAGGGATTTCCATCGTTTTTTTTTTGGTGATTTTTCTTGGGATTTCAGAAAGATCATGGGATATCACTGATATAAGGGACTTAAGTGACTTAAGTGACTTAAGTATCAGAAGTGGTTCCAAAGTGCTGAGTTGTGCAGGTGATGGGTTAAATGATGATGGGATCAATTGGAATAGATCGGATACAGTAGGTCGATTGGATATGATTAGAGTAGATTTTCCCATTGCCGGATTAGGTAGCAGAGAGTATGTTGTTCACATAGGTACCCTCTGGTGATTTAACATAGCCATGGTATTGATGGCCCATTTATATATAGATGGTTTACCTATTAAAAATGGTGATTTTCCTGGCTATGTTAAATAACCAGATGGTATATGGTTTATCCCATTAACATCCCATTAGTTACAGTGTTTCATAGTTACCAATATTTACCAATTAGAAAACACAGGATGGGGCCCCCGTTGGATAGCGTTCAGTTGCCTTATAAGTGGCTGATTCCTATGGTTTATGACTATAGTATTCATGTTTTTTTTTTTTTTAACTTTATAAACCATAGTTATAAAACATAGTTAAGATCCATGAATACTATAGTTATATATCTACCTAGTATTCGTGGGGGTTTCATGGTTTATAAACCAACATGCACATCACTGGGCTGTGGATGTCATATCTCCCAAACACCGGAGCCAGGAAGTTTCGGATCGCACCAACCCTCCCTCAAGGGGTGATACGGAGCAGGAGCGGCCGTGAATCACCACGGAACTGGGTGATAAACAGCATGAATTACCCAAGTTTGATGTGGATTTGGGATGGTTTAGTGAGCTAAGTTGGTAGATAAGTATGTATATATATATGGGTATATATACAGATGCTGGTGCCCCCATACCCTTCGGTAATTTACAATTCGCAAACTGGTATAGATGGCCGAGGCCCATTTAGTTCGATGTAGCTACAAAAGGTTGTGATCTTCAATAGCTAAAAATATGTTCAAATGTAGTAAGTGTAGTTAGCGAAGTTCGTAGCAGATAACATAAGTTATGTTTTTTTTCATGGTAGATACTGGGGATTTTTCACATTGTGGGTTTCTCTAATCATCGCGAAACTCGCTTTTTGATCATCAAATAGCGGAAACTATGACAATCATCCATTCAATGGGAATTTCAGGATCCTATATAAGGCCTTAATTTCAGGGAATATCACCACAATTCATATGGCCTGAAATATGGTACAGTACAGTACCTCCATCAATTGGATCCTGGAGATCTCCCATTGATTAGTTTACCAGAGGGTAAATCCCATTAATATCTCATTAAATCACTATAAATTCCATTAAATCACTATAAATTCCATGAAATCACTATAAATTCCTTGGCTTTGGACCATGATTTTCAAATCGCTTGGATAAGGCCTGGAGGTCCATGGTGTGTTGGATCCAGATGCCGTCAGGTCGGACTTTTCCCAATGGATGGGGGCCATGTTTTTTTTTTTTTCGTTTGCCACGTCTGCTTAAGGTAAACGATGGGCTAAAGTTAGCCCAATTTAAGTGTGACTGGAAAAACATTGGGTATGTTTGCTGTCCCAATTTTTCTTGCTCAAGGTGTCAAGCCTTTTAAGTGAGATTTTATCTGAATGTTTGGTGGCAATTGTTCTTTGCTAAAATCCTATTCTCTGAAGCTCCTTCCTTGCATTGATCATGAAAATGCCCGCTTTTTTGTGGCAAAGTCCTACAGGAAGGGGCCCGAGACGATGGGTACGCTGGTTTTTTTGACTAGGCCGTTGGATTGCTAGTGGATGAATCTGTACTTAGGTGGGGTTACTTTTCTAACCCAACTTCGAAGTGGGTGGGCCCTGTGGTGTGTAAATCTTCTCCAATAAAGATCATCGTAACAACATCGAATAACTGGGTTGCAAGTATGGTTATCCAGCGATTTTGCATGTTTGGGTTGGGTTATATTCCTAAAGGTGGTTTAAATCCCAAACGACAAAACATAAGGCATGAACGGCTGTTTTTTTTTAACCATGATTGCAGCCCGCCTAGGCATGGGATTATTGAAACATAGGACCTGATGGATGGTGAATAGGATGGTTTATGGCGGGTTTACCTCATTACATCCAATAGCTGGGTTATAATTTCTAATAGTTTCTATAGTTATAACTGATGGTTACTGTTACTACGTAACATCTTGAGCCCAACATTTCGCAATAGTTAACATAACCATTATCTAACTGGTTATAACTGGGTTATAACTTCTAATAGTTATAGTTTGATGATTTTAGTTGTTATGATTATTATACAATCCCAGTAAGAAGAACCTCTTATATATATAATATCTAATATTATATCCATTATCATTACATTAACTTATCCATTCATATCCAATAACTAATAACTATACTTGGGCTCGTCTCGAGGAGCGCGATCACTGGTCTCGCCCAAGGCGATGGCAGGTGAGGCTTTGGCAGGCGGAGCTGGGGACTCACGGCGGGACCCAAGATGTTTCAGGGCGGGACACCATGAAAAATCCGTGAAAAAATGGGAACATCACCATTTTTGAACGGAATTTCCATGTAAAATCAACGTGTTCAATGGAAAACCACCAAGAGTTTAAAGGGATAATCCAACACTTTCAATGAATCTTCATAAATTGTTCGACGGAACATCACCCTATGAATGGATATAGAAGGGAGCTGATCAACAGACAGAGATGAACATTTCAGCCGTGGAAACGGCATTTTTTTGATTTTTTGGTGGTTCATCCTACTTGGGAAGGAATTGGACATGGCAACACAGCAACGCCGAAGCAATTTCTCCCAAAAGAATATCATCAATGGAGATAATCGACACATCATTTCAATTTCCCTGGCAACAACCGCTTTTCATGGACAGACTTGGGACTTCCGCTGGGCAAGAATACATTTATTTGACCACAGAAGTACCCTTCGAAGCAACCAGAAATCTATTTACATATATAATGGCTACAACAATTTACCGACATAATTGTGAATCTTTCAAAATGCGAAACCGCAACCATGAGTTTCAATGTTAATATACTCTACGACAGGCCATGCAGGCAGATACGTCGAGTTCGAAGCATATTTCCATAGTTGAGGGGTAACTAGGAGGTGGTTGGAATTAGAACTCCAAGAAATTTTTACTCAACTGACCCTTCAATGATTGGCTTGAAAGGAGCAATTAAGGGCAAATGCTGGGCCAATTGATCAGTTTCCGGCGAATTATCAGTCAATGATGCGCAAATACATAATCAGTTACAACTCCAATATAGTTACCCGATGACTCAATCAGCCCACATCATATTATGTTTAAAATCCCCAAGATTAGAATCTGGTAATACATGAATTACTAGCGGAATATTTCACACCGTAGCAACAGTTCAGAGCCAATCACGTGGCGATGGCCTTTGGAGAACGCGGCGATGGCCCGTCAGGTGCGGATCGAAAACATGACGGACGAGGCCATTTTGGTCTTCGGAAATTTCATCTTCGGCGGCACCAAGGAGTGGAGCACGGACTGCGTGGCCTGCTGTGAACGGAACCATGAGAAACGTAGGGAAAGAGTAGGAAAAACTGGGTGAATCTGTAGATGATGATGAGGATGACGACGACGACGACAACGACGACGACGACGACGACGACGAGGAGGACGAAAACGACGACGACGACGACGATGATGATGATGATGAGGAGGACAACGACGACGACGATGAGGAGGAGGACGACGACGACGACGACGACGATGATGATGATGATGATGATGACGACGACTTTTGTTGCTTTTCTAGTTTTTTTCAGAAAGACCTGGCTATTTTTTGGAACTGTGAACACAAGGAGGGTCTCCATGATTAGCAGAGATACAGCTCTGAAGCATCGACACCGCCAAAATGACCCAGGTAACCTTTGGTAATCCTAGGCCAACCAACCCGATGGGTAGTTTAATCCTTTCACCTTTTGCAATTTCAATAGGAATATCTACTAACCAGCTAACTTTTCTTAATATTTTGCAGGGTATTTAAGAATCGTAATCCAACATGGTAAGTGGAAATCCAGCAGAAATGATCATAACTGCATAGAAATGCCATAAATATGGGTGCCATAAATATGGGCATTTGAACATCGGGTTTAATCATCGGTTACTGGTGGAGTTTCCAGCCATGTTTGACAAACATTACCCAATTGGACATTGGATGAGGTCAATGAAAAAACCCATTTGATTTGGATTGGGTGCACATTTTTTGATCACATTTGATCCCCTGGAAAACTAGAAATGAGGTCTTGGACATTGGGTGCACCATTTTTTAGAGAAATCGCCATCGGACATTTCTCTGGAGATCAGGGACGACAGGAACTAGCCTTTGTAGTAAATGTTGACGCCTTGGAATGACAAGGCGATGTTAAACTTCCAGGCTGAAACCTGAAGCTCATCTTTCATTTCTCAAAAAGTTGTTTTCAAAACTTCTCTTGAAAGTTTCTACATTTTTTTATCGAAAGAAGTTAAATCTTTTGAAAGTCAAACAGTTACAAAAGAAGTTGTTAAACAAAGTTTCCAATTTTAGGCTCCGTGAAAGCTTCATTTTAAGCTCCTGCCGGCCTTCTAAAAATACCCAGTTTCCCTAAGGTTTGGATGCGAAATCCTCATTTAAATCCTGATCAGCCGTGACTCCTGGGACCTTGGAAGCTACTGGCTTGCAAAGCTGGGTGATTTTTTGGGAATATTCTACTACCCTCAATGGTAGTTCAGCAATGAAAGGCATGCCCCAGTTAGTTAGATGATTTACCTGTATTTTCCTGTGAAAAATGGTGATTTTCCATAGCTATAGCAAATTACCAGAGGTGAACATCCCATTAAATCCTCATTTCTTGATGAGTAATGTTCACATGTTTTTTCGTTACCGGGGATTTCCAGGGTGTGGAATTTTTTTGAGGAGGAATTCTTGGTGAAGACTGGTGGCAAGGAGCCCTCCATCTGGGTGGCTGGCCGGGTCCTCGGCGATCCTCGGGGATCAGTTGGATCAGTTTCTTCGCTCCGAGGTCCATTGAGTCATGGCATCAGCTTTCGATACCCTGAAATCCACTACAAGATGGGGCCTCCAAGATAGTTCAGTTGCCTTATTCTTGTGGCTGACTTCCATGGTTTATGGTTTATGGTAACAAACTAGTTTTCATGGATGTGAATGGGGTTTATGAACCAACAAACATCACTGCGGGGGCACCATCCTGTCGTTTATCATCATGTTCCCTTAAGCAGAGGCTCTTAAAAGTTCGGAGAAAATCCATGTCCCCCATTTTCAGACACACCAAAAAAGGGTCCCATGAATGAAAAACATATTTATAAGTGCTACCACATAGATTATTTGGGATTTACCCTTTGGTTATTTAACATAGCCATGGAAAATCATCACTGTTTTAATCGGTGCACCATCTATTTCTATGGGTCATGGCTTCCATAGGCTATGATAGTCATAACCAGAGGGTATATTCCCATCATTATTATAGATTGTTTGGATTTATATGGGTATGGATCAATACCTATGAAAATACCATTTTTAGGGGGATGAACATCCATTTTAACCCAGCTATTTTGATGGGAACAGAAGGGGTACAGGGTTTTGACACACTGCCATATCCCATCATTATATCCCAATTCTGGTTGGTTTTTTCTCCTTATTTTCCTTGGCGAATCCCTTCTGTTCAAATCTTCCAGGTGATGAAGGTGTGATCCTTCGAACACCTGTGGTGCAGGATATTCCAGGCTTTTTGGCGGAATTTGAGGGGGGTCTGTGATGGGTATTTGCCACTGATGGCCCAGTTATACGTAGATTTTTAATGATTTTAAATGCATTTATACCATGTGATTCAATGGGATTTCGGCCCCTGGTAATGACTGTGACATAGCTATTGAACATGGCCATTTAGTTCGTTGATTTACCTACGAAAAAATGTGATTTTCCATAGCTATGTTACCTGAGGGTATTTACCAACACTGATGGGTATAGATATGCATGTATATACACGGCGTGTGTACATATATACATATATATATATATATATTTATTTATTTATTTATTTCAAAGCAGTGACATGTCCAGGGATCTGCAGCAAGGGCGTGTGACCGAAAGCAACTCCGGCTCAGGGCAAAACGGGGGTTCAGCCATTGGGAGTCGCCGTCGTGTGGACTCAGGAGAGTCAGTGCGTGACCCCCAGTTAAACTGGTAGCGGAGCCGCCCAGGGTCGCTCGCACCAGAGGGGTGTTGCCGGGTTCCCGGTGGAACCTAGGGTGCAAAGCAATGACATGGCCACAGAGACCAAGGATGGTTGGCCAGTTCAAAAGGTTCAGTGGAGCCGATTTGGATGGCAAAGCCTATCGGCAGTGGAAACTATGGCACCTCGAGGAGAACCCTTCTGGTGAGATCTTCTCGGAGCAGGAGACGGTCGAGATCCTTGCTGCGTCGTGGAAAGACAAGAGGGCAGAAATATCATTTCTGGAGAAGAGCTGCAGATTCAACCAGGCGAACATCGTCAAAAAAAAGTTCGTTGTGGAAGTGGGCGATGTGAGGAAGCAGACTCGCTGCTTCAAGTGCCAGAAGGTGGGCCACTAGGCTCGAAATTGTCCAAACAAATCGACGTCCAAGGGAGATGACCGAGGCTCTGGAGCGTCTGGTTCCGACGACAGCTGAGCAGGGTCCGGTAGATCCGGTGTCTGAGGTACTTGTTGCCGCAGTGGAGTCACCATCCGACTCACAAGTCATTAGGGAAATCCGACCAATCGAGAAGTGTTGAGAATTCTCAAGAACGCAGGTGGATCCGAGCAAGCACTTCGGTTAGCCTCAGATTTCAAGTGTGACATTTGCTTTCATCGACAGAGGCCATCCCCATGTTTGCCAGCATCAGCACATCAGATAGTTGACTTCAACCACCGTATCGGGGCCGATGTGAAATTTGATAGAGTTGCTTTGCAAGCAGGGTTCACTGGTTCTAAACTGGATAACTGTTTGTATTTCTGCCATGGTAGTGACGGACAGCTTCAAGGTGTTCTTGGTGCGCACGCGGACGACACCATCACAGGAGGGCCTGGATCCAAATATGAATCTGCTGTTCGATTTTTGCGGGATAGATTCCCCTTCAGAAAATGGAGGACTGGACAGGGACAGTTTCTGGTAACCTTCTATCAACAAGGATAAATTGTTTACCACCAAAATGAGTATGCCGAACATATCCGTACAATCAGTGTTTCCAAAGAGTGTGTGCAGAAACTTTGGTTGCTAGCCACTGAAAAAGAGGTCTCAGCACTTAGAGCCATGAATGGGGCACTGGGTTGGATCTCGTCTCAGAGTCGACCAGACTTGGCAATACAAACCTCCATGTCGCAGCAGGCGTTTCCTAACCCGACAGTGCAGCATCTTCTTGCGGCCAATCAGGCTGTTCGTCGATGTACGCAACAGCGTGGTTTGCAGATGGGAGTGCCTTACATCCCACCCGATGAATTAGCTCTTTGTCTTTGGTCTGATGCAGCCTTCGCAAACACTGATGATTCCAAAACTCAGGGAGGTTGGTTGCTGAGTTTGACATTCAAACGTATGAGCCATGGTGAGGATGTTCCAGTGCACTGCATGAGCTGGAAGTCGTATAAGCTGCCCAGGGTAGTGGCCTCCACGGTGTCTGGCGAGGCACAAGCCTTTGCCACGGCATCCGGTATGGCAGAGTGGTCCCAACTTTTACTTGCTGAGTGTTTGGACGGTCCGTTCCGCTTGGAAGAATCTCTGGAGGTGTTGAAAAGGAGGTCCATGATTGGTATCACAGACTGCCGATCACTGTATGATCACTTGATTTCACTGGGTAGTGGAGGTACGTTGGATGATAAGAGAACTGCAATTGATGTAGCCATCATTCGCCAGAGAGTCATCCGAGCCAATCTGGAGCCCAGATGGTGTCCGACCGGACATATGCTGGCAGACGGGCTTACCAAAGACAAAGGGAGCCACTGGATTTGCTGAGATCAGTGATTCGATCTGCAAGATACCAATTGGCGGATGAAGGCACCGTCTTGGAGAGAGCAAGAGCTGGGAGCCCTTCGTCAGAGCAAAGGAGTAAGAATTCAGCAAATTAGTTTGCGAAGCCAGTCGTCAGTTGCCAATTAGTTTGTGAGAGTGCAGCCGACTGTGTGCAGTCTGAACATCAGTTTTGTCTTGCATGGTTTATAATCTTTTGGTTATTTCCTGGAGCGTGTTAATTGTCATCGGCACAGTGGGAGATTCACAGGGTGATTGCTGATAAAACAGTCTAGTCAGAATCTTGGTGCATAAGTGAAATATCTGCTCTAGCCTTGCTGCGCTGTCTGATCCGTGTGTTTCAATTTGATTTTGGATCTCTCGTCATGAGTCATCACTCCAAAGGCCAGGCACCTCTGTCTCATGAGGAAGCCAGGCTTTTGTGCGAGCTGCTGGACCGCATGGATGCCCAGGGTCGTGTCCCAGGTCATGAGGAGCTTCTTTTCACCGAAGGCATGATGAGGGCTATGGCCGACAGTAGCAAGCTTCTGAGGTCTGAGAACGAGGATGCAGGCTTCGAGGGCTATGAATGTGTGGGCACTCCTCGAGCTAAACAGTTCCATCTGGATGGTCCGACGGGATCTCAGGCTCCAGTGCCGCCCAATTCTAAGACTGGATTGAAGCTCCCTCCCGGAGTGACAGACCTGAAGGATTGGGGGACCACCATTTGCAAGCTACCCAAAGTCGCGTCCATGAAGCTGTCTTATGACGATATGGTGATGGACCAAGAATCACGGCAGCTACCTTCACTTGGTGTTGGCGCATGGAGCCAATCGTGGTGGTCGCTTGGAGGGTCTTCATTTGCATCTCATGGCCATTGACTGTGACCACTGGCCGCTGCTGCGGCGGAGACCTGGATACGAGACGATGCCACGGTCATCCCGTCAGTCCTGAAGAGAGTTGCTCACATCCTCACCACATGAACCCAGCTTCGAGTGATGCTGTGTTTCCTGGTACTCAGGAGGTTCGTGGGCGCAAGAGCCGTCCGAACTGAGGATGAGAGTGTTTTGCAATGTTTATGAACACAGCGGGAGAGCTGTGGGTTTGTTGTGGCTGCTTCCCCTTTCATTTTTTGATTTTGTAAAGGGATTTCAAAGCAATGACATGTCCAGGGATCTACAGCAAGGCCGTGTGATTGAGGCAACTCCGGCTCAGGGCAAAACGGGGGTTCAGCCATTGGGAATCGCCGTCGTGTGGACTCAGGAGAGTCAGTGGGTGACCCCCAGTGAAATATAACAAAAATATAGAAACAACATGATTGTCATGGATTGGCATGTCTGATTTGTGAATAAGATGGGAGCTTGATATGGTTTGATGGGAATGTAGGTATAATGTGGATTAAACCAAGCACGATGGGTACCATTATGAATCCTATCAACCAACACTGCTCAAGTGTTGATGTTGGGTAGATGTCCCAGATTCACACTGGTTGGTTGATGAAAAAGGGAGGTTCTCCTTATGCAACAACTGGTACATGATAAGAAATAGAAAGAAATTGCGTGCGATAACAAATCGTATACTACCAGCCCGGCCCCTGTATTTTTATCAAAGGGACAATAGATATAGGGGTTTTCAAAAATGAGGGTACCCCAAATGGATGGTTTATAGTGGAAAATCATGTGAACATGGATTGTTTAGGGGTAGCCCCATTTTGGGAAACAAACATATTGGGTTGAGTAAAATTGGTTTTAAAATGCAGATTTACCAACTCTGACGGGCACGCCATCAGGTGATGGTGAAGACACCGAATGCGAATTTGATGTGGCCTTTGAATGGTCACTTGGGCCAACAAGAGACGACCGCTGGGGGAAGTGTCACCTGCAGGATGGTGCCCCCCAGTGATGTTTGTTGGTTTATAAACCCCATAACCTATAGTGTACAATAGTAATATCTACCACAAACCACAGTTAAACCACTTATAAGGCAACTTGGCTATCTTGGGGGCCCCATCCTGTAGAGAAATCGGGTGATGAAACCACCAGACATGCGGACATGTTGATGCAAGCAACCCCGGGGGAAACCATTCCTGTTGGAGTACTTGGAAGTGCAGTTTTAGTGAATTAAGTGGATAGAATTCACCATAGTTGCCATAGTTACAGAGGGTTATATCCCAACTTGTGGGGGTTTAGAACCATATTTATACCCTCAACCACAGTATGCAAAGCATTTTGGAGTCTGTCAAACATCGGGTCTGTCAAAACGCAGCAGTGTTGACCGTAGTTCAGTCTATCAAACTCTTTCCCGAGGCAGGGGAGTTATCTGGATTTGGAGCGGCAAACTTTGAGAGCCTTGGTTTGAACACATGGGTGCCTCAAGGGGCCCATCCATATGCACCAGTGAAGTCGCTGACAAATGACGCGAGTCAAGTCGCTGATGTATGAATTACCCTCTGGTTATTTAACATAACCATGGTATAGATGGCCCTAATCGAAATAGATGGTTGACCTATTGAAATGTTTTTTTTTTTTTTCCATGGCGAACTGTTAGTCATAACCAGATGGTACAATGATTATAGATGGTTAACCCCGGATGAATAAACATTGATGGATTCAGCCAGTTGATTCCGGGCTTACGGGTGTACATCGTGATGGACGTCATCAACACATGTTGAAACTCATTTTTCCAGGTGTATAACATCTGGGTAAATTATAACGACCTCACTGCGACCTCACTGGAATCATGGTTAGTAAGGGAAATCATCCCCAAATGAGCCAAAAAAAAAGGGGGGTTAATTGACAGTAGTATTGTGCGATCCTTCGTTCAGAATTCCAGGCACCGCCGCAGCTATTTCGGATGTTTTTGGTAATTTTGGAATGTGCCATTTAGTTGG
>Ga0126342_10008559_pt1 | contig 18351 bp, 11 predicted proteins | sample Cyp1metagenome_FD_92528 | JGI IMG/M metagenome (GOLD analysis project Ga0126342, IMG submission 92528) | Coral microbial communities from Lord Howe Island, Old Settlement Bay, Australia - Cyphastrea 1 metagenome | ecosystem: Host-associated > Invertebrates > Cnidaria > Coral ...
CTATCCTATCTATCCTATCTATCCTATCTATCCTATCTATCCTATCTATCCTATCTATCCTATCTATCCTATCTATCCTATCTATCCTATCTATCCTATCTATCTATCTATCTATCTATCTATATTTCTTATCTATCTTATCTATCTTATCTATCTTGTCTATCTTGTCTATCTTGTCTAACTCGTCTAACTCGTCTATCTTGTCTATCTTGTCTATCTTGTCTATCTTGTCTGTCTTATCTGTCTTATCTATCTTACCTATCTTACCTATCTTATCTTTCTTGCCTATCTTACCTATCTTACCTATCTAATCTATCTAATCTATCTATTACTAATCTATCTAATCTATCTAATCGATCTAATCTATCTACTCTATCTAATCTGTCTAATCTGTCTAATCTGTCGAATCTATCTAATCTATCTAATCTACCTATCTATCTATCTATCTTTCTATCTATTCTCAATGATGCAATGATAGAATTATATTATATGTATCTATCTATATATTCAGTTCTACAAGCATAGAACTACACAAGCACCCTTTGGTAATCAAACGTGGCAATGCAGAATCCATCATTGAAACTTCCATGTATAGGGGATTTCCCAGCCAGCCATGTTTGATTACCGGAGGGTATCTCCCATTAAATCCGTGTTATATCCCTATGATAGTTGATATATGACTAATGTATTCCATGACATTCCCATTATATCAGTATTTTTGTTGATTAATCAACTATTATCCAAATAAACATATGTTGTTGTCCAAATAAACCCAACACCCTTCCAGGAGCTCAAGATGAGGCAGTGGCAGTGGCGGACTTGGGCTGAGCTAGAAACAAACGGAAATTGCTCGGACTTCAACACCTAATTTCAATACGTTGGTGATTTCAGCAACAAAGATTCAAAGATCAACAAATGTGGGGGTAAATGATAACAACATATAGCAACTTTTTTCCAGGGGTTTTTGGATTACCATGGTTATCATGGAATACCCATTTCTATTGTCACCAGCTGAAAGGGTACATCCGTCGCATGGTTCCAGGCAGAATGATCGCAAAATGTGGGAAGACATCACCACAGATGATGAGGACTGGACCTACCGCGGGATATCTCCCTCCGTAACGCTCAATAGATGTAGATATGTATAGATTTATGTGCATAAATATGTTATTACTATAAATGGATATATATATACACATACAGTTGTATGTATATGTAGTATATAGTATATAGTATATAGTATATAGTATATAGTATATAGTATATAGTATATAGTATATAGTATATAGTATATAGTATATAGTATATAGTATATAGTATATAGTATATAGTATATACACATTTGAATTTGCATATATGTTTACTGTAATTGCATTGAATTGCATTGCCAGGACACCTTTCCCAGATGGGCACCCCAGGCATCTTGGTGGTTTAAGGTGGTTCAAAGCCTTCATTGAACCTGTAAAACAGCTCATTTTGGTGGCAAAAAATCACCATTGTGATGGTGACATCCCTGATTTAGTTGGGTAATGTTGGGTATACCTATAGTATCTCCAACTTTTCATCGGAAGTGATTCCCTTTCCAAGTGGAAAACATCCTGGGTCTCACTGCGCTAAGGCCGCTAAGGGTTGAGAAAGTCGCGGTTCTCCAGAGACAGGATGAACAGGGTTGTTTATCAGAGGTTGTGTTTTGTTTTTTCCGAATATTGAATAGCATCGGGCATATTTGGCTGTGGTGATTTCACCAACAAAACGAACGGGGGATATAACGCAGGAATTCATTGGATAAATAGAACGACCGACCTCTGCGATGTCACTGGAATGGTGGTTAGGGTCATCATCCCTAAAATTAATTTATTTCCCATTATCCCCCAGTGGGGATAATCCCATTTCTAGCTGGGTCATTAGTATTGTCATCATGATGAAAACGATGATCGTCGTGGTAGTCACAGTCAAATTTGAGCTAGCCAGTTTCCTGGTTCTTGAAATGCTGAGGGGGGGATGAGTGAATAAATTTCTGTAGCTCATAAAGTTCTTGGTAGGTTGTTTAGACTCTTGCAAGTGGACATTGCCCCACACTCGCACAGAGTCCGCACGTTCATCGAGACATATTTCAAGGGCGAGGTTTTGCAACTCCAAAAAGTGGCCGGTAGTAACTTGAAATTGTGGTCGCTTGCAACTCGAAATGTGGACATATTTCTTTATGTTTTGACCTTCGTCATACTATCATCATCCGGGAGATTTTCTGTAGATGTTTTCTATCTATTGCCACAGGGTGAGTGAGATGATGGCTATGGCTATACCTGACAATGTCATTGACATCGACAGCTGATGCGATATGGTAGTTTCACTGACAGGTGAAGTGTTATTGAGAATCACTTGTAGAGGGGGTGGCTGAGATGACATTTTCGTTTGCTAATGTGCAAGTGGCCACCTCTCCGGGTTGCAATTGAATTCATGGAGGAGCTTCGAACCACGCCTGTTTGAAGAAAAATATCTTGGAGTGGATACCCTCTGGTAAACTAACATAGCGAACTGGAAAATCCACCCATTTTTAATGGGAAAACTCACTATAAATGGTCATCTTCAATAGCTATGTTAAATTACCAGAGGGTAAATCTGAGTCATTTGCTTGAAAATGACTTCATCGAATACTTGAGTCTTGGATGCCACACCAACTACACATGCATACCTGGGAAAAATGTTACGGCACCGGTTTGTGCACCATTTATTATGACATTTCCCTAGGAGGGTGATTCAGTGCGGGTGGCCCCTCTATTAATCAATCAACCCGAAAGGGATGTCATTATAATTGCGAAGTTTGTTTGGGATGATTGTACCATATGGGTATGGATCAATACCTATTAATACCATTTTTAGTGGGATGAACATCCATGAATCCCAGCTATTTTGATGTGAACTACAGGGGTACTATAGGTTTTGACACACTGCCATATTGAAACTATGATATATGGCTTAAATATATGCTATATATGATATATGGCTTAAATATATGGCTTAATTCTACAAGTTGTACTATGATATGATGATAATATATGCTTACTGATAATATGGTGTAAAACGAGATGGCTTAGCCGCACTTCCCATCTAGTTCTCATCGTGTTTATGAAAAATACGTTCTAACATGTGAAATCAAGCAGTTTCATAAACTCATCTTATATAGGTCAGTTGCAAATAGTTATAACAAGTTACAACATATCTATTTATATATGTTATAACATCTTCAAACTACACAACAATAGTATCAGCTCCATTCCAAAAAACACCGCCCCTCCGGGCGCGTCCCTTTTCAAAACGCCTTGGCGAGGCGCGTCTTGTGGCGCCGCCGCCGCTGCCGGCGACGGAGGAGGGGTCTGGCTCGGACGGCGAAGGCGGGATGGGAGTCTGAGAAAATCTTACTGGTGCTCAGTAGGGATGAGAAAATGGGATGATTGTTGATTGTTAATAATTAGTTGTTATGGATGATTATGGATCATTCCCCCATTACTAAGCACCAGTAAGAAATTTGATGGTAAACCAGCATGTTTCGCATTTTTTTCTATCTAGCTAAATTTTGGTGGTATATGAAAAATCAGACACAACCAGATGGGGAAATATCTAAGATCAAATGGGGGGTATATATGAATCCTAAACACTGTGTAATTTTAAAGAGACGTAATTGTATAAGTTTTCAAATTCTTCGTTTATTGTAAATTACACAGTCATAGAATTATACAGGTCTAATTCATAGAACTGTTTTAGGGACCCTCTGGTAATCAAACATGGCTTGCTGCAAAATTCCCCCCAATATATTGTGATGGTTTCCTAATTAGGTACAAAACTTGACCGAATATACCAAACTTGTGGGTCCGTTGGTGTCTCAATTTTTGAGCCATACCTGGCCATGTTGGTGTTGTGGGGTATGTTCTAGCGGTGTGTTGGATTTACATGGATTTACAGCAACATAGATATGGGGTATTCACCAGTTGTAAATCATGTTCCTAGGGAAACCAAGGATTTTCCATACCTATGTGCCTATGTGTGCCTCTAATTTTTGTACCCTGCTTGGTTGGGGGCCCCACTATGATGGGTCGTATCTCCATGGGATGGGAGGGATGTTCCATTCCCACACACTACGGATTTCCAAAGGTTGGGAAAACATGAAAGAAACTTTTCGTCGTCATAAAATTGGAAGTAATTCAATTCGCAGTTTGCTATGAAAAAAAGACAAATCATTTTGATACGTAACAGAACATGTGTCCGACCTGACCTGAGGATATCTTAGTTATGATATGCATCTTGGTATTCACTCTTTTAATAGTATAAACAGCTATAGATTATCTTATATACTTATCTATAATCATATTATATATAAATACTTAGTTGGTGTGATTGTGATCATCTACAGTTTATAACTTATAAATACTATAAATACTTATAACATATATATGTATATATATATATACATAGATACATCTTATCATCTTGGTTGGTATCTATAGCTTATAGACTTATAGTTATGATATGCTAATATGTTTTTTTTTTTTTTCACAGGATCCATTTGGAGATTTTCCCGCCAGGCTTGAGCTGGGATCCAATTTGCCTTGGATCCACGTCGCAGGGCTGAAGGATGCTTTAGATCTGTTTAGATTTTAGATTCTCCCCAATTTTTTCTGGCATTTCCCAGCCAAAAAGGCTATAATTAGTCAATTATGTTTAGTTTTTTTCCCAGTTTTTTCATATCTAAACATATCAAAGGCTATAATTTCATATGTTTCGATGTTTCGATGGTTTAGATATGTTTACTGTAGATTTTCCCAGCCAAAGGCTATAATTCCTCATAGTTTTCTTTGTCATAATTTTCTCTGTGATACTTATATAGTTATTGAGTCATACTTCTCAGAAGTCACACTATGGTGGTCTGTAAACCTCCAAGTGTATGGGTTAGCAATGGAGGTTTGGATTTGTTCGAGTAAAGTAGTGTTAGAATTGGAACATCTTGATCTGAATGGAGGTATTTATAGCTGAGAAAATCAGTCATGACTTTGAACCATGGGATTTTCATTAAGAAGTACAGATAAGATTAACCCGTTATTGAACTGGGATGATTTAGACAAGTATGTATTGGATGAACGAATGGATTATCTGGATCAGTGGGACTGGGAACATCTATAGACATTGCGGGTTTATACTGAAATACCATGAAATACCTAAAAAGAACAGAACCAAAAGATTGCATGGATGCAGATATAGGGATGAGTGATCAAACATGATCAAAACTTTCATTATCTTTCATTCGTCCTGTAATAATAGGACTGAAAACTCATGAGCAGATGTCTTCACGTGAAAACCAGAGTACCAGCCTGAAAAATGTGGTCGTTCATTTTGAAGGAAGCCACGCTTATCCTTTCTGCACTTGCATTCAGAGATAAGAAACAGCATTTGTATCACAATAATGTGGTAAACTCCACAAGCCCAATGATGCATAATAACAATAAGACTGTTCCCAAGTTCCCATTAGAGGAATATCAAAAACCAGACCTTTTTTTCATTCACGATAAGTAGGTTATATCCCTGGTTCTAAGTGGGATAAGTAGGGTTAATCTACTTGCAACTGGGGTTATAACCTACTTACGAGCCGTGGGATGAACCACCAAGTAGATTTACCACTGCCTAGTAACCAATGTCATTGCAAAAAAAAATGACACCAGAGATTGTCATTCCCATTCATTCCCACCTTGAGATGATCGTGGACGATTATCCCATTTTTTTGGATCATTTTCCCAATTAAACCATAGTAAACTTATTGGTGGTTTGGAACATTTTTTTATTTTTCCATATATTGGGAATAATCCTTCCCATTGACTAATATTTTTTAAGATGGTAAAAACCACCAACCAGATCTCAAACCTCTATTTATTGTTTGGGAAAAGTGAAAGGCAATGATGGTTTAAACCACAATTATCCCATCAAGATTTGCCCAGCCATGCCTTGTTTGAGTACCAGAGAAAGCCAATGACAAACTCAGTAGATGTGACGCCTAAAGAAAGAGGAGTTGATCTGGGGTTGTGACATCTTTTTGAGGATGATACAGTGTGATACAGTATCATGATGAGCTACCCATTTTCATTTTCACACTTCAGGGATGATTCAAGTGAAAAAAGTCGGACGCTCTGTTTTTTTCCCCATTATTCTAATAACATAAGCCTGCCACTGTAAAAAAAATCCCTTAAACCAGCCTGATGAACATGAGATGATAATCCCTCCGCAGCAAGCTGCAAGCTGATGTTAGGTCCAGCGTCACGGAGCTCCTATGGAACAAGACGAAACTGGATGCGGGCGCTGCGGGCATGCAGCAAGGGACCATCTTTGACAAGTGGTGGGGCTTCCCAGCTGGAGATGTTGAAAAAAACGAATCCCGCTACTGTTGAAATCTCTTGAAATCCAGATACAGCCTGGTGAAATTTGGAAATTTGGCGATCTCTTCACATTGGGTCCTTTCTGAGTGATGTTGGGGGAATAGAATTTTGCCTGCGCGCCATATTCACTGAGGTTCATTGCCTGTATAGCTGGGTTGTAACAGGCTGTTGAAGCGCAAACCAACTGAGTCCGGTACTCCCAAACAGGCAGCTGTGACTGAAACTTCTTCCATCATTCTGCGTAAATTAAAGCAACTTCACCCTGGTCGACCAGTAGCCCTGCAAATGATGGTTGGGATACATTGGGGAACCATCCCAAAAATGCCCAACCTTTGAGCTTTGGCCACCATGATTTGCCCAACATGTCAAAGGCCAAGATGGCACTCTGAAAATCAACACCACTGGGGGCAGTTTTCATTCGGGGATGGGTCCGAACGTATCACATCCCCAGCTTTGGTGGTGATCCATGTTGATCCTTTTTGTTTTTTTTGGGGGGGTGGTGATCAACTACTGTACCTTTGTTTGTCGATTGGTGGTTGGATGATCAAATGCCAAAATGGGGCAGATAGACCCTAGTTTCGGACGCACCAATATCCATGCTTCGCGGCAAAATCCCCATTTTTCATCATTTTTCATGGTTAATATCCATAAATATTCCGTTTTACATGGTTACATAATGTTACATAATGTTAAATACATAGCCATTTTGGTTGGTTAAAGCTCCATTTTTCATAGTAAAACCACAATTTTCTATCAGGTCGTGGAGCACCACTGCCTCGGAAACTGCGCCACAAGAGCAGGCAGGGGCGATGGTTGCGTTGAATTCTCCTGTTAATTGATTGATTTACTGTCATATGGGCTTATCCGATCCCCCCCCGGCAATCCATATTTTTTAAGTCCAAACAACACCAAGCAGTTTTTGAATGGATATGTCGAGTTTTGAACACGGCTTATCTATCAGATGATTTGAAATGGCCATGGCACATAGCGTGAAGCCGTTGGTTTCCCTTGAAACTTTCTGAACTTCTGACGCCCCTGTGATGGCATGTTCAGCATGTTAAGTATTGTTATTCAATGTTATTCACAGCCTCCAATATCAAGTAGTCATAAGTAGTCAATATCAAGTGTTATCTAAGAATATATTCAATATCAAGATCCAATATTATCCAACATCAATACCCTCTGGTAAACTAACATAACTATAAACAATCACTATTTCTACTAGGTAAATGTACCATAAATGACAATCTTCAATAGCTATGTTAGTTTACCAGAGGGTACAATGTATTGAAACTTTTTCAAGATCAAGTAGTCCGTGGTTTCAACAGGCGCCTCCAGCCATAACCCCGATGCCCTACGGAGTCCCAATGAAGGTAGGGCGGTCCCTAACCACGACAAGGGGAAAAGAACAACGATAAGACTTAGGTCATAACCGCGTCAAAGAAAAAACTACAATCACGACAAGGTGACGAAATCAAGGTAGTCCCTTTACTTTGGATAAAGGGATACCTTTGTTTTCATTGCTTCTCTAAACAGTTCAGCTTTAGACCCACAAAGCACCTCTTTTAACTTTTAAAGGGCCGCCTTCGTTTCTAGCTTCCAGCTACCTCCGGCCAAACAAAGGGACGCCTTTGTTTCTAGCTTCCAGCTACCTCCGTACGCACTATGTAAATCCATAGATCCCAATGTCTTGTTAAAAATCCCAAAGTTTGGTTCAAGTCCCCCCGTGATCCGTTGAGGCTTTGGGCACTTTGCCGGTTTACGAGGCTTCCGTGCACAACTCCCAGGAGAAAGCGACGCAACGGTTGGAGGTTTCATCAACAAACATTGTGCTTTAAAAAAATACCCAGCTACACTGGTGGTTTAACCAAGAAAAATAAGGATTCAAGCATCAAATTCAAAGCTAGGGATTTTACCATACAAAATATGACAAGTTTACTGTTTTGCCATTCAATTGCTGTAAACCATTAGGTTTCTTCCCCACTCTTGTTGATACCATATTACAGCTCCAGTTGATGATCAGCGCTTGATGTAAGCAAAGGTTGGTTTGTATCAATAGGCCTCTTTTTCGTTGGCAAGTATCATCCGCAATTCCAAGTAAACCAATATGATTCGGTATACCATTTGCATCTTAGATGGTTGCTACTTACTCTATATCCGGACAGAAATCCTTCAGAGGTGTAAGCACTGTTTTTGGTGGTTGTTAACAGGGGCCTGGGATGGCCTGGGGCACTTAGCTGTAACAAATTGAACAGTGATGTTTAAATAGAGAGGACACACTAGGAATCCCTTCTCATATTTCACTCTTGGATATGTTTGATGGGATATGTCTATCCCCATCTGTGGTTGCCAAAATCTCATCATTCATTGTGTGAAATGCCACGTTTTTGGTGGGTAAAATGGCTAAACTCTAATCTGTTTGGTTGGTAGACACTCCACTTTGGTTGAAGAAATCCCCTGAAACTTGTCTGGGGAACATCCGGGGCCAGTGAGGTCGCCCTTTTGCCAGGAGACAACACCCAAGTCCTCTTCAAGCCAGGACGATCCGGGATGGGCCATAGGCCATGGGAGGTTTCAGTAAATTTCAAGGTTTTGAGGCTGGTTGCATCCATATATATATAAATTATATATACTGGAAATCAATTGGCCAAGTACATGTTTATAATTGTTTTTATGTTCTGTCTCTTGGTCTGTTTTGGCCCTTGAAACTTGAAACGTTGGGAAACAATGTTTTATTGTTTTTTTTGTAAATGTTCTGAACCATTACCAACATATGGAGGTTTCCTGTGAATTTTCCCCTCTAATTCTTGGAAGGTTTGGTTGGGTTGGCTTGGCAGAGCCTTGGATGGGCAGGATCAACGAATCAGGAGGATTTATTCCTTGATTCACCTATTTGGGAGGGTTGAATCACCTAACATGGGGACACAGCAACCTGGGGGATTCCACGAATCATCATGTGGCGCCTGATTTTTCTTGTCGACACAGGAGATCAGACTTGGGACCCCCCGGAGAGCTCCCCGAGAACGCCGGGAAAGACCACCCAGAAAGAACGGGGATGTAATTGATGTAACCAACAAGATCAACAATTCTTTCTGGTTGGTTTTTCAGTATCAACAATATCAACCAGCAATGGGTTACAATATCAACAGAGAATGGCTATTTGAGCGAGCTGGGGGAGCCGGGCTGGGTTAAAAAAGGGGCGCCACCGATGCGGCCTCAAGCGGCCGCAAGGACTCAAGGGCGCAGGACACCTCCCATGATCCAATGGGTAGTATAGTAGATTGAATCAATTGGGAGACCCCCTTTGGTATCGCAAAACACTAAGATTCAGACTGTATTGGAGCCTTTTTTATTGGCTTGTTGGGTAGTATACGGTGTAAAGATGTATAAAGTACGTACGGGGAATGATGGAAATCTCGAATGGTTACTGGGAGGAGCGATCGGTGGACATTTCTGAGACCGAGGCCTTGGTCTTGGGAGCTTGGATCCCACTTAGTGCTGAGGAACTCAAGTTAGAATCATTGGATTGGTTTAAGGGAAAATCTTAACCGGAAACCATGGCTGGCTTACCATTAAAAAAAGGGGGGGGTCCTGTTTTAAAAAATCCTGTAAAACAATCCAATGAAAGAACACTGATAATTTGGTTAATCTTTGACAACTCGGGTTTATTAACTAGGCTTGTTCACCACTTGCTATTTGTGATGAACATCTATATCCAATGATACATATCTTGGGTATCATTCCAAGGGGGCGATGCAGAAACCCATTTGGGGAGATGATGATTTCCAGATGATCGACTTCCTCATTTCAAGATAGGTGTGTCTGAAAATGGGACTCTAACCATCAACCAGAGGGATTTCATTGGATTTAATGGGGTGTTATTGGATACAACATATTTATACACAATGATATATATGTGTATATTATACAGCTGTGTTTGAACATGGGAGATTTTTTGAAGAACACTTGTGACGAACCAGTGGATTCCGCCCCTCATTTATGGGTACCAAACCCACATCGGTGCTGTTACCGAGTGGATGCCAGTTATAGACTCTCCATTCTGGAAATCCACCAACTGAACGAACCATGGCCATTAGGAAATGCAGATCATTAGGCCAGTTGATGACTCAGACACTTGACAATGTATTCCATGAATCTGGATCTGTGGGACTGGGAAAATCTATAAAACATTTTTGGAAAATACCGGAAAAGATTGGAAGCAACCGATTCCAACTGGCTTCAAAGCGACCCAGTCATAATACATCATAATACCGTTTGGCAATCAAAAACGGCAATGTAACATCCCTCATTTATCCATAATTTAGATTAATTTAATATACATATATATATAATATATATATATAATATACATATATATATAATATATATATATATATATACGTAGTATCGAACCAAGTTGTATAAATTATCCGACATTACCCATAGCTTCAAGCACAGCTAGTTGGTGGTTTTGCAGACTTTTGCTTCTTTTTTCAACGTAATCATCGTCCCGTTGAGCGCCTATCGGGTCTGGACACATGCTGGCTTACTAATCAGAATTGATGACCAAATTATGGTACCATAATTATGGTAATGGTATTATAATTATGGTAATGGTATTATGGTACCATAATTACTACTCATCAAATTACTATAATTATGGTAATGGTATTATAAACGACGGGAAAATAAGGTACCATATCAATTATATGGTAATTATATATCAATGGTATGAACGTATATATTCTGATCGATGTGCGATCTACTTGAATTTTTTTCAACCCCTGAAAAATTGAACCGCAATTCATCACTTATTTTAGTAAGATCTCAGGGTGTTTTTCTATCTTTTCGCCACCAAAGATATTGGATTCGTCAGGGGGGAGAAAATTGATACCAGGGCCTTGAGCGAGCTGATCCGCCGCAATTCCCTGGCCCTACTGGGTGCCTTCGGTGGAATGGATGGATCGGGATATGCAAACATGCCGTTATTTAACATAGCCATGGAAAATGGCCCATTTATAGATGGTTTACCTGGGTTTACCTATTAAAAATGGCGATTTTCCATGGCTATATTAAAAAACCAGATGGTAACTGTGCTGTACTCTCAGCAATCCACCACGCAAAAGGACAAGCGGTTTGTTCTTTGACTCAAGCATTGGAACTGCAATCTCAAGAAACCGTCAAGGGGCTCGTAGTTTCAAATCATAGACTCATAGGAGCTGGATTTGGAGCTGGTTATTCGGTCGAAAGTGCAGTACTCATCCCAAATGGCTATTGAAAGGCAAGATGATCAGCAGATTTTTCAGATGATTGGCTCGGCTCAGGTTGCCTCTGCGGCAACTTCCTGTGGATGCTGTTCCTATTCAGATGCCAATGCTTCAGAGCCAGGCCTGTTTTTTTTTAGAGAACGACCATGGGTCGTTACTAACGGCTGGCTGTGCTGGGACCACTGTTCCAATGGTTACCAACCCAGTCTTGGGGTATCCCCAGTCTGCCCAGTTGGCGGACTTACAATCACCACTGTTCACTTGGGCATGTAGCATGGGGATACCACAATTTCTGCAATTTGTGTTGGTAATGTCGCAATGGCATGAATTTTCGAACGGAATTTTGTTGAATTTGCAGCTCTCCCAACATTTTCAAATTTCATGGAGAAGGGGCAAAGTGACAATAGTTTCATTGCTTGTCTCCCCATTCCTATTGCTTTTCGCTCGATTTTTGCCGGTGGTAGACCACCGTTGTCAAGGCCGAGACCGCTGCATATCCCACAGTGGCAATTCCGCAGATGCCACAGATGCCACAGATGCCGCAGATTCCGCAGATGATTCTTCCCTTGGTGGCACCTGTCGCACCAGCGCCACTGGCACCAGGGCCCCTTGGGCCCATGGTGTCAGGGCAGTTCCCGATGAATTTGGGGATGTTGCCGATCCTCATGTCGTGGCTCGTTGATCGCAAGTTGTGAGCCTTTCGGTGGGGGTTTATCGTCACATTCTAAGATTTCTAAGGTCAGGAGTCAGGAGTCAGGAGTCCAAGATTTAGACCTCAAAGTGGGGGCAATAACGGGTTTAGCCCAGGGTTTGGACCATCTTGGAACCCCACGTCATGGAAATGCTGGATTGTCATCCCTAGAGCTGTAAGATTGATGATTCTGATTACCGATTACCGTGGATATCATGTGACTATGATTCAGGGGGAAGAACCTCCAAGTTTTCCATCCTTTTCTAGTCGGAGCCTGCCAAAAGAACAGCCTCCTATCTTCAGAAAAACCTGGGGTTTAACATGGTTCAACAATGTTCAACACTACCTATAGAGACCAAACAAATCTGGGTGCATAGCCTAAGTTTTTTCAGTTCGTCTCACGTCTGGGATGATGATTGTTCATGACTTTCATGGCTGGTATCCTCAGCCAGGGGCTCTGTTCGAAAAATGGGCTCGGCAATGTTGAGACCGGTCTCACACCGGTCACTTTTCGGAAATTTTTGGTACAGAAAATGAGGTTTTGGACTAGGACAATTTTTTTTGGTAGCTTATTTTCAGTCGAAGCCATTTGTTATTTTTTAAAGAAGTGGTTTTAGCTTGTGGGAATTTCCCCAGCTTGGGACATCGTAAAACTATATTTTTTTTAAAACCTATCATCAAGCAACTTTGTTTTCAGGTTCAAGGTCCAACCTTTGAACTTTAATGTTCACCAGTGATCAGCCCCATAAAATACCAAGGATGCCACAGCCGGCTGCACCAGTCAAGCCGCAGGCAGATGAGGCAAGATATCAGGGATTTAATGTTGTGAACAACAATGATAGGAACATAATATGTATATATAATTTAATTGATGATAAATCATGTGTATATATATATTGCCTATACTGTAGTAGATGTGTAGATGATATAATGAGATGCAATCATATATCTCAAATTATCTATCTCAGCAATTTTATTGGAATATATAATATTATATAATAACCGTTCAATTTTATTCTAATTTTGGTAGCAAGGGATAAACAATTCTTCACCCTTACCAGCAAATGACAGGGATACATTAGATGATATGATGTTATTGTTATAGAACTTTCACAAACCAACTGGGATTTGTGGTACAAAACCAATAATGGTATTTAAAATAATGTAAAACATGAGGTACTAGGTGGATACCATGGGATTTTACCAAAATAATTTGGAGAGAATGGGATAAATGATGATGTGTCTGAAAATTGGGGAAGGGCTCTCATTTCATGGCCATTGAATTGGGGACACTTTGGATGTTTTTGGAACCACTGGAGGAACGGATACCTCTATTTTCAGACAAACGTATATAACGGATGGAACAAAAATTACGATCTGCGTGTCAACTTGATAGATTGTCGATGATGTCCTTTTTCCGTTGGCCTATGAATAGAGCCCAATTTTGTACTTCCGGAATTACAGGGATGTACTGTAATTAAATAGCACAGCAAAACTGTGGAAGGGCATTGATCTACATAACATTAAATGCAATGAGATGGCCATGTGCGGAAAATCATTTTGCAAATCGATTTCAGGGATGTATGCACCAAATTATGGAGTCCAACTAAGAAAAATTGGTCTTTCCGAGGCAACGATGAGGATGGAGACAACTCGTACGGGGAACCACAAATTGCAATGGGTTGCACTTCTGAAGCTGTACCTCTCGGTGCAAATTTCTTGAGGAAACCAGAGAGAGGTCCTATTCTACCAATGTTAGGCAGTGAGCCATTTTTTGGAATTTGTTGAATTTTTCCATCGAAAAAAGAATGATTAAAAATTCATTGGCAACATCACCAGCCTGGAAAAAAAGGGCTCCTCGCGTTGATTACCCATTTGAGCCATTGAAAATACCCTCTGGTAATTTAACATAGCTATTGAAAATGCCCATTTATAGTGGATTTTCCCATTGAAAATGGTGATTTTCCATAGTTTTTTGTATGTTTACCAGGCCGGGTACCACTGATGGCCCTGATGGCAGGTTGCACGTCAGGGCCGTGACCTGGCGGCCATCCAAGGCCTGGGATCTCTTTTTGGGCGATTTTCCACCATGAATGTGGCGAAGAATTGACCACTCATATACACTCTATGTATATTATATGATATATATATATATGTATAATGATATTCCATTAATGGGGAGAACATGGATGATTGGTGGTTCTTATTGGATGTTATTGGCTTGTCCAGCCAAACAGAGGGTTTTTTGTGATAAGACCAAGCAGACTGGGATCTTATTAAAGTGTTTCACCCAGCAAGAGTCGACTATGTTTAGTTTTACAGGAATTTTGGGTCAATTTTCCCTGTGACTTTCCACGGGACGGCTGAGTTACGATCCCAGCGACGAGACCTTGATATTCTTGATGTGAGACAGTCTCGAGCTTTTAGGTCGCCAAGTGACACAAAAAATGGTTCTCAAAAGGGGTCCTTTTGACCCGGAAAAACCCTGTCCTTTTCAAACAGAAATTCAGACCTGTCCTCAATGGAGTCGAACATCCGGGCAAGTCTTGGAACGATCCAGTGCTTGACTCGTTTTTTTGGTCATGGCAGTCATGGCAGTCTGGTCATTGCTGGCGTTTTTATCCATGAGATGGGACGATACCACCAGTCATGATACCATAGGGATGATCATGAAAATCTGGCGATGGGTCTTTGACCCACCTTTTTTTAACCAGCTATGACTTAGGGTACCTGGGATGCTATGACTTAGTTTTGACTCATAGCCATATCTCATCCATAATATATATATTATATATATATACACACTTATACAGTATATTAGTACTTGTATGTATATATATATATATCCATCTTTCATCCATATTTCATCCATCTCTCCCCTGTTATCCCTCGCAGTTTCCCGGCTTCAGGGCCACCCTTTGGTCGGGCGCATCGCTTCCACCAAAAAAACAACTGCATGAGAGTTCTCTCGGCTGATGCGCGCACCTTCACCAAGCGCTACAACAAGGACCCGGAGGGCGCCGGATGGCCCCAGAGATTGGTGTAGAAGTTATGGTACCCTCTGGTAAACAAACATAGCTATTGAAAATGGCCATTTATAGTTGATTTACCCATTAAAAATGATGATTTTCCATAGTTATGTTAGTTTACGAGGGTAATTTCTATGAGGAATATCATGATAAACTATGATAAACCCAGTGGAATCTGGAGTTTTTTCCAATTTCTCAGCCCAGATAGTGGGATGATGGGCATGGTACCCCACAGGGTTGCCAGCAACTTCCACCTGATTTTTCGGCCGAAGATCATGAAGATGGCGTTTTTTTATGTGGTAAACCCGGTAGGTCGACCTTCCTTTTTGAGGCATGGGTTTTAGTCATACAGCGCACTGCTGTTCAATCGGCTGGGTCAGGAGTCAATGGGGTACGTAGATTTTTAGTCGGCTGTTTATTCTGGTGCTTACCACATTAAGATGCAAAGCAATTTGTGTTGTCTCAACATGCTACTCCAACTTGATGGTCATTTTGGGAAGATTATGTTTTATACATAGGTTTTTTTTTAAGACATAATTTTTGGCACCGCAACAGCCTGCCAGGGCCGGTTGAGCATCATCTGCGAAAACAAGGTTCATTTCCACGGATCTGTGAACTATGCGGCGCCACGGCGAAATATCGAACCTAGGGAAGCAGCACATGAAAACTGGGGGTTTCCAGTCTAAAATGATCCTCAAAAGCTGGTTGGTTTCATGGAAAATCCTGTTGAAATGGATTGAAAAGGATGATTTAGGGGTTTTTCTCCATTTTAGGAAACCTCCACATGAGAATCCATCAATATCCATCATAATATTTCATGGGCTATGATGGGCTATTATAGCTACTGGGCCATTCATCCGGTAAAAGCAACTGGTTTGTGATGTAATTTTCCGCAGCTACCGGTCGGACGAGCCAAGGGGATTTGCCAACAATCTACTAACCATGCAGGGTTACCCTCTGGTTATGTCAAACATAGCTATTGAAAATGGCCATAGAAATAGTGGATTTTCCCAGTAAAAATGGTGATTTTCCATAGTTATGTTAGTTTACCAGAGGGTATATATATGTATACGGCTACTCCGAAACTGGTATCGAACTGCAGTTCGTCCTTTTCAGGATCAGTGTTGTGAATGCAGGAAACTCTCTGGCTGTAGATCTTCCGTGCCCAATAAACATTAGTTCCACCAGTTTCTTTCTCATGATTTCTTACGTAGATAAATGGGGAAATGGGAGAGGACAGATCTTCGCTTCTTTGGTCCGGAGATGTTGTCGGATTCGATTGGGTAGTAGCTGCGTAGCTGTTGAAATATGTGCACATCCTGTGGTGTCAGATTTTCGGCATCTCGAGCCCCCGAGGTGCAATTCACAGAAGGCGAACTATGCAGTGCCGATGGCGCCGCTTGAAACCCATGGTTTTCGTTGGGGATTCAAAATTCAAAGCCCTGTGTGCGCTGGGTGAACATATGTGAACATCCAAATAGCTTGGATTTATGATGATTCATGAATGTTCATCCCCCCTGAAATATGGTACTGTAGGTTCTGACTTTCAAAATTATGATGTCATGAGTCATGAGCAACAAACCAAAAGGAAAAGCATGTACTCTACGCCTTGCACGAGTTTGTCAGGACTGCCTGAAACTACCACGTCCAGCCCACAAAAGTGCTTCAGTATATCCAGTATATCCAGTATATCCACTATCCACCATGAGGTTCCCATTTTCCAGGGAGTGGTAATTCCAAGATGGAGGATCATTCATCCATGCTGCTGAACATATGCGTCTTGTAAGATCTTTTTTTGGTTCTCTTGTGCCATCTTCTGTCTGGAATCGGATATATAGGATGAGGACCCCACATGTGTATAAGATATACAATCATATGCATAATATATATATATATATGTAATATAATCTAATATAATCTACATCTTGTTTACACATACATATATACAGAGACCCCAACAATTGATTGTTGCAATTGTTGATAAATATACCGGTTGGACAGCTATTCATGGTTGCTGCTGTATCGTTTTACACAGCTGCTACAGTTGGTAGAAGACCCCATGCTTTCTTGGGCATTATCAACAACCCCAGTTGGTTGATGATTACAGGGGGTTATACCACCCAATATAATATTGGAGATGATAATAATCCACTGTGGGAGCCCCTTAAATCCCAACCATGAGAAGGGATGCCTGGGAGGGGTTGACACCCTCAACCAGAACAGAAAACCACGCTGAGAAGTATCGTTATAATCATAATGTTAATAAGCATAAACAAGAAGAATAATAGCAAGCGCAATGATGGTAATTATATCATAGCAATCACAATAAAAAAGATGAAAAACAAGATATAATGACACTCATCAGGATGCTAAAGATAGCCAACATTGCCGACGATCTTCTTTAAATTGAAACCTATCCCTATACAGCCGTGACCGGGCCGGCGGCCCAGGTTGGGTTCATCCTTTCCTCAGACCTGCCATGCACCCGCAACATCCAAAAGATCGTGTCCATTTTTGCCAATCGCACAGGACGTATTTGTGCCTCGGAAAAATATAGTGTCCAAAAGGAACATCAAGCCATATCGCTATATCCCTGGGGCTTAGTTGCCCCGTATATGTGTATATCTAGTGTACAGTACATCTGTATATATAGTATGTACATATATATATATATGTACATACTATATATACTATAATATATATATATATATATATATCTATATAAAATACAGAATATAATATATATATATATACATAATATACAGAATATATAATATATATATATATACACATAATGATATATATATATATATATAATATACAGAATATATAATATATATACACATAATAATATATATATATATACATAATAATATATATATATACATAATAATATATATATATATAAATAATAATATATATATATATATATATATATATATATA
>Ga0126342_10008560_pt1 | contig 18350 bp, 22 predicted proteins | sample Cyp1metagenome_FD_92528 | JGI IMG/M metagenome (GOLD analysis project Ga0126342, IMG submission 92528) | Coral microbial communities from Lord Howe Island, Old Settlement Bay, Australia - Cyphastrea 1 metagenome | ecosystem: Host-associated > Invertebrates > Cnidaria > Coral ...
CAATCTGAGCTGAAATACCTGAGCTGAAGTACTTGTACTGACTTGTAGTGTAGTCGATTCTGCTCGATGCGGCTGCTCTTGTTGATCTTCTGACGACAAGTGAAGTGGAACCTCTGGCACGGGGTTCATTGATGGTGGAGACAAGGAGTAGACGACAGTACGATCGCGATGTTTTTTACTATGACAGTTTTAGGGTGATTTTTCAGCGACAGCTGAAGTTGGAAAAGGGCAATAGTGTCGTAAACCAAAGAGATTCCGAGCACCTCTGCAGGCTGGTCAGCAACGTCGAATGGAGCTGGAACAGGTGCTCTGTTTGTTTCTTTGGCATTTTTGCACTGTTGTTGAGTTGTTGTGCGTTTGCAGCTGCCTTTGCTATTCAGCGACAACAGAAGAGACCAGCACACATTACTTGCATTGTTTTGGATGTGTTGGGTTTGGTGCAGACCCTGCGAGCGCTCCAACGGCGTCCAGAGGACAGAAACTCTGAGACGTTTGCAATCGTTTGTAGCTTGGTTTAGGGGGCGCTTTCCAGTTGTGACTTTCAGCAACACACGTGCCATGATCAAATGAGACTGGCCCAGAATGACAGGAGACTATCGAAGACGAGACTGCACGCCTACAGGGGTTTGAGCAGCCGTTTTCTCAAATTGTCCTATCCATTTTGCGCATGTTGTTTGATGGCTGGTTGCACATCTTTGGAGCTTGGACCATCGGTAAACATCCCTGGGCACCCCTTGGCTTTGCACTCTGAGGAAATTGTGGACAGATTTGGAGCCTGACGAGGCCCCGGTGGTGCTGGTTGTCGGCTCCGAGACGGAGACTGGCCAAGTTGTCCTCAGGCTGGGCTCCGGGTCAGGCAGAGTTTCACCACGACAGTCGCTCCAACAATGCCATAGTTGCTGAAATCGACACACCAAAAGCTCCAAAAACTCGGACACCTTCAAGACATGGTTCTATATTTACTATATAATCTTATATTATATTATATTTACTGTATAATATTATATAAAACTTAGTAACTTGCGTGTTGATCGATTCGGAATGATTCGATTTGAATCATTTGAGATCGCGGCTCTGCGTTAGGAAGCTCATCACCAGCGGCTATCCTTGCGTAGAACTGAAGTCGGGCTCTGCAGACGAACACTTGGGAGCCTGGGGCACAAATTCTGACAATTCTGAGGCATTCGATTTTTCGGTTCGCTTAACGTGGATGACCAACCTTAACAGTCCTTCACACACTGAAATGTTCTTTAGATAGATCTGATTGTGGTTGACGTCAATATGTAACTTGGCAACTGGTGATCTGGACTCTCTAAGGAAAGCAAGGGAAAGAAGGCGCTACCTTTGTCACAGCGACGTGGACGGCATATGAATGGACAGAATCTATTAATCTATTACCATGAACACTTTGAAACTATGACACTTCTCCAGTATTTCTTGGTACCTGAGGCTGTTGCGCAGACAACTGACTTCCCTGGCACCCGTGGCAACGTCATGCAAGGCCATGATGAGACCCCCAAACTAGCCAAAGAATGGTGAGGGGATGTAACACCAAAAGTATTTGCGAAAGGATATCCTCGTTGATAGTGACTGGCTGTTTCATGCCTCGTATATTGAATCTTGGAACCACCATGTGGGGATACCACGGTCCCAGAATGGCCTGTTTCACGTTGATGAGGGTGTGAGCTGTCAGTACAACAATGCGACTGGGTGAGGTCAGAAGCGGTTCTTGGCTAGTGTGCCGGACAGCCTTTATGATGCTGCTGCTTGGTCACAGATTTGCTGTGTTTACATGTGTTTACCATCAAACATCTTTCCCTGCTCTCACCACTGATGTGTCGCGGCATCATGTCGCTGAGGTTTCTGGTGTCGACAAGCTGGTGATCTGTGACTGCGATGATCCTCAGGAGAACCAGGGCGAGGCTGGTTCCCGTACAGTAGAAAAATATGAAAAACATATCAAAAATGATCAAATTTGTCAAACGTGCATTTGAAAAGCTGGTGGAATTTGAGCTCCACAGCTGCGCACTGCTGCGCATTGCCACCACTCAAGTCTTGGGCCAGGTGGTTGGCAACGTGCTGAGGGCTTGGCAGCTTTATCGGCAGGACACGGGCCTCTACTCAGCGAGTGTTGGCGTGGAAGTTGAAGCTTCACAAGTCATGAGTCAAACAAGGGTTCCTCCTCGAGTTAGTGAACCACAGGCTGAAATGCAACAAGAAGCTGCAAAATGATACTCTGAAGCGTCCAGGATTTTGCTGAATACCAGAGAGCTTTCAATGGCAAGGCTCCTTGCAATCTCACTTGATTTTGCTTGGCCTTGCAATTGATTGGGCTGGGCTATGCTGCTGACTGCCTTCCGTAAACCTTGCGCTCTCATTCTTCAAGAATCTTCAATATAACTCATTTTTTTGTATTTTGGATATTTATTTCACATAATATATACATCCCCCATTTTCTCAAATTCTTCCCTGTTCGGGAGCGTTTGAAAACGAGCGGGTTGGAAGGTGCAGATCTTCAACTTTAAGCGTTCCACGGACTTTGAGCTCTGGGACCTGGAGCGTCAATATCCCTCGGACATGTGCCATGGCTTCGGCTAAGCACTTGCTGTGATTGACTTGTGTCGAAATGTCGAAGCATGTAGCAACCTCCATCTATATCAATCATTCTCAATCTATGATATCGTTTTGGGATTTGAGAGCCTTGAAGATCAGGTGCTATGGAGTTCAGCGGGCAGGCATAGTGGACAACTGCAGACAATGGCAGACATGTTCGTCAAGGGAGCATCTCCACTGTGCCTGATTCACACAGCGCATGTGCAGGTTGGACCCGCAATGAGTCTGCAGCTGAGATGCCGACCTTCCCGAAAATGTGGTTTGGAAATTGCTCTATTTTTTAAGATACTGTGTGTTTTCTGAGTTGCCGTGTGCCTGGCAGCCTGGCAAAGATTTGCAAAGCGCTTCTCACACTCCTCGCTGTGCAGGAAAGGCCTCGCTCTTTTCTTGGGGCAATTCTTCGAGGCGTACGGCCAGTGCACCCTGAGGCTGGGGATCAGAAAAGCTTCGTGATGTTTCAAAGCGATTTGCTCACCTTGGTATACTGAAATTCCATGAAATTCCATGAAATTCCTGTGCCCTGCGAGAATTTCAGCGAGTGACTAGTGGCTTGCACGGTGCCATTGAGATCATTGAGATCATGCTGTGCGAGGTCTCCCAAGCTCAAGCTGAACTTCTCCCGCTTTGGAGGAATCCTAATCGGCGTTTACAATGCAGCAGTCAAAAACAAGCATCTCGGCGAAGTTCACACTGGGTCAGTGCTAGAGTCTGGTAGAGATCACACAGAAAAACATACAGTAAGCAACCGGTTCTTTGCAGCCATTCCTATCTCCCATCGTTTTCAAACTCTGGCATGCAGCAATGCACTGCAGGTTCTCTTGGTTCCTGCGCACGTCAGATTTTGTGCCTTGGCATTCGACCACGGTGGAAATCGCCCCAGAATTCTGAAGTTTGAATGTTGACCAATGTTGACCTCAAGAAGCGTGCACCTGGCACCAGATTTTGCAGTGTTATCCAGATGAGGAAAGAACTCGAGTTCAGTACGAGTTTGAGTTTGAGTGTGAGGCAAGGGATGTAGCGATTCTCGTTCCCTGCGCCCAATAAAACTTGTGCGAGGTTTCAATTCGCGGATATTTTACGTTCTTTTTTTCCATGTTCCTTCTGGAAGTACCTGCAGTATGGGGCCGTTGAGACTAGGTCCCCAAAACTTCAAAAGATGGTGACCTGCATTGATCTGCCAATTTTAAGCCTTTGCCCAAATGCGCTCAGTCGCTTGACGCGCCTTGCTTTGTGCCTTGCCGGCCTTCTCCCATTCAGCATGTGAAGACCGGAGTTCACTTTACATCACTACGTGCACTACATCACTCCACATGACTTTACCATGGTCGTTACCTGTGTGCCACATTTCTCTTCGAATCTCAGCGGCTGGAAGATATCCCTCACATCCATTTATTCGACTTATTCCCAGCCTTATAGGCGGACACATACCATGCCGCCCTTGCCCAAAAGTGAGATGACCCATGATGACCCAAGAGGTTCAACTGAGAATCATTCGTCTCAGACTGAGTCCGTTTGGTTGCAGGCAACCACTTGGAACTACGTTCGCATGCCCTTCAATGCATTCAAAGCTGTGCGACAGCCAAGACTGGTGTGATCGAGCCAAGCTGTTGGATGTATCATGGCCAATAAAGCCGTCACAGGCAAAGTAACTAATTAATCGGATGTATTATCATGTCTCATGTCTCCAGATAGCCTGATGAAAAACCCATGAACAAACTGATTAGCGTTTCTGTCCTCGTTTTGTGCTGAGGTGCGGACTGATGGGGTGCCATTGCCTGATGATGTTGTACCGGGTGTAGGGAACCCAAGGCGTTAACAAGCGAAAGATTCTCGACCCCTGAGTTTCTGCAACCCAAGGAGATAGAGCTTCGAAGAGAGGATGTTGTGCAGATGGGCGTTGTGTTTCGTGTCTTGGCCGAAAGGCTGCGCAGAGTCAGTCATTAGCTCTGTGCCATCCTGGGGGTCAGAAGGGCTCAAGCAGGGATCCAATTTGAGCGTAGAATCAGCTGAGCGAAACAACTGTCTAGTGTCATTTTTGCGTCATTTCTGCACCGGGAGAAAAGAGTGGCCAAGATTTCTGCTCTGCGCTTCTTTCACCTAGCCATGCCTAGCCATAGCTCAACCGAGGCACAAATGGCGAGGAGCGGATATACGAAGGCAGCCATTCTTACGGGACACGGGAAGCTGCAGACACCCGGTTCTTTCGCCCTTACAGGCTGTAAGGGCGAAAGAACCGGGTGTCTGCAGCTTCCCGTGTCAAGCCATGAAATTCTGTCTGACAAACGCATTGCCATGCAAACTTTGAACACCCATTATTGAAAGATTTTCACGCGATGAAGTGCTTCGGGGTGTGTTGCAGGTGACAGGATGAACTACTTCTCCCTGGCGATTGATGCTGCTGGGCTTGGGACGAGTTTGCAGTTCCACCCTACGAGCTATGTACGGACAAACATTTTTCCCCAAACAGGGGTTCTTAATGCTTTCTTAAGGTGTCCGCCTTCTGCCTTCCCGAGGTCTTCTCTCCCCTTGTCTCCCTTCTTGTTTCCTTTTGTTGGATGGTGTGTCCGCCTTCCCGAGGTCTTGTCTCCCCTTGTCTCCCCTTGTCTCCCATTGTGTCCCTTCTTGTTTCCTTTTGTTACATGGCGTCCGCCTTCCTGAAGTCTTGTCTCCCCTTGTCTCCCTTCTTGTTTCCTTTTGTTGGATGGTGTGTCCGCCTTCCCGAGGTCTTGTCTCCCCTTGTCTCCTTTTTGTCTCACACCTAGTCACAGTCTCCCCTTGTCTTCCATTGTCTCCCATTGTTTCGCATTGTCTCCCATTGTCTCCCATTGTTTCCCATCGTCTCCCCACATGTGTGCCTGTGTTGGATGATGTGTCCTCCTTCCCGAGGTCTTATCTCTCATTGTCTCCGATTGTCTCCCCACATGCGTGCCTGTGTTGGATGGTATCTCCGGCTTGGATGGTGTGTCTGCCTTCTCTCCCATTGTCTCCCCATGTCCCATTGTCTCCCTTTGTCTCCCATTGTCTCTGATTGTCTCCCCCACATGTGTGCCTGTGTTGGATGGTGTGCCCGCCTTCCCAAGGTCTTGTCTCCCTTGTCTCCCTTGTCTCCCAGCTTGTCTCCCAGCTTGTCTCTCTTCTTGTTTCCCTTTGTGGCGGGTGGTCTCAGTTTTCTTTTTCCCCAAACTGTGTACTGTGAGGGGTTCTTAATGCTTTCTTAAGGTCCGCGTTGGTGTTGGATGGCGTGTCCGCCTTCCCGAGGTCTTGTCTCCCATCTTGACTCCCAAACAATGTACTGTTAGGGGTTCTTAATGCTTTCTCATGTGCTTGAGCTTGTTCCTCAAAACACTTCTTGAATCCACCCACTGTTTGGGGTCTACGGTGGTGTACTTTTACATTTTGCTTCGGGGGGGGGGGAGCTTGCAAATACTGTCTTCATTTGTATGCATGGAATTGGCGCTGTTGGTGTTCCGGTGACTGATGCATACGAGAAGACGCTGGTACAATGCCGCAGATCTAGTCAAACTATGCAACGTTGTTTCACTGTGGCTTAAAGAGTGGCAGCATACAGCATACCATGGTATCGGACATCCATCGATATCCCCCGTTGAGTCCTGTCTGTGTTTTAGTATTTTTTTGTGTTTGCTTGCCTCCGCCCAGTTTGTCAAAGCCTTCCGGGCACAGAAAGAGCCGCAGGCAGGGCAGTCCGATACAAGAGCGCCGTTGCAAATCGGCACATAATTAGATAGGCAGATAGGGCATGATAGGCAATGATAGGGCATTAACATAAAAGGATATATAAAAAGCATTTGTCATTGCATTTAGTAAGACCATGTAAGACCAGCACCTTGCCGAATTCGGAAACATTCCACACATCTCGCCATCAAGCCAAGTTGCAGGTGGTATACGTTGGCAGAGCGGATCAAACCACTCCGGCAATGCCAAAGCAGGCGGAAACACAGTATAGTGACAGTATAGTGCCAAGCTCCTAGACTAGGAACGTTGATAGATGATACAGGATGATAGAAGATGATACTATTTAAATCTACTTAAGGAGGTAGGGTCAATCCTAAGTTCGGTGCCTATGAGTGCCTGACTTGTGAGTACCAGTGCCTTGTCTTCAAGTGTGTGAACATATCAAAACTTGCAGACGATAGTCATATTTTCACAGTATCTCGTTTTTTTCTTGCAAGGCGAGTGACGGAGAGTCAGAGTCCGAGCAGACGAGGTGGCATTGGGATATATTGGGATGCAGCATGGGGTGTTGCCATGTGTTGCTTAGTATTTCAGCGAACCCCTACACTACACAGACTACACAGCTCCCAATTCAAAATCCACTTTTCGCAGTGGGTCCACGCAACACAAGATACTGGTCGGCAATGAATCCTAGAGTTGTGTACCATTGTACGTTTGCGTGGGGCTTAAAAGAGGACTTGACTTGCCAGTGCCTTGCGCCTTATCTCCACTGACCCCCCTGACCACTTCTTTTATGACAGGGGTCCTTGGAATGGGCTTTACACTCCGCCAAAGACATCTGCAGAGGCAAGGTATTACAAGATTATGTGATTCTGCCAGGCTGCGGCCCAAGCGCAGTCTTGTATGGATGGTTCTCAGTCGATTTCAGCTGAGTTCACATTTGCAAATTCAGTTCGGCCCAGTTTCATGCCGCTCTTATACTTCCAAAGTCCTGTGCTCTCAACCATTCGCAAGGGGGCTACATCAAGAAAGATCAAGCTAGATCAAACCAGTGTTGTAGTTGGAATGTGTTCTATGTTGTTTTATTATTTTCAGCTTTGTTTTAGTGCAGGCAGTGCTGCGAAGCGGCGTGGCTTTCACTATGTTGCGGGTGAAAGGCCTCAACGAACACCCGGGAGGGAAGTTCCCAGCTGGGTCCCCAGGGTGCTCTTATGATTTGGTTTTGGTCATGTCTGATCCCTGTAAAGGCTTTGTAAAGGCTTGCAAGGGGTGGACTATGGTTGACTCTTAAAACAGTACAAACATGTGTAAGCTCCAGGTTGACTGTACTCGTCAATGAACTTGCCACCAAATGTGCCAAGGTCGTTCTGCACCAGGCTCCATTGGAAAGGCCAGCTTTTTCTTCCAGATTTCTATCGACTGGGGTTGATGCATTTCAAATTGTCAAGATTTTGAATGCCCCCATCCTGCATACATTGCATACTAAATACTACATGAAAGCAGTCTGTGTACGCTGCTTTCTTCGGCGAAGGCCGCACCTTACCTTTGACACAGAGCTGCTTGGACAAACTGGGCGGAAATGCCCGAGTTGAGTATGGATACGCTAGTTCTGATTGGATAAGACTATACAAGCTGGACTGATATTTCTGTGGTGACATCAAAAACTCTATGCTGAAGCTGCACCGTATTATTTAGCGAGGGGTAGAGGATATATGTTCTGATCACATTTGACCAAGACAGTCAACCAATGTTTCCCCACTGAGGAATGTTGGTTCAATTTCTCGAGGAGATGTGGCGGCGTTGCTGGTCTCGGCCATGTCAGAGCCAAATTGCGTGAATGCAGAGATCATGGCAGGCCATGACAGGACACGAGACACGACAAGACACGACAAGACACGACAAGACACGACAAGACACGAGACGAGACAGCAACATGTTGTGAACGATTTGTGGAGTCTGTAGAGAACGCCGAGGGTCGCACAGCTGGTCTTGTGCAGGTGAGCCTGATGGTTCGGAGACTGGAGCAGTGATCACTTCAACTTTACAGGCGGGGGCTCTAACCCTACCAGGCCCGAAGCATATTGAAAGAACGGAAATTTGGAGCTATACGCTAGTAAATGCTGGTAGAAACCGACATAGCTAAATAGTGCTTTATTGAATCATATCAGATCAGTATATGCTATTATTAGGCCTCTGCATGCTCAGTTTGTTTGTCCCTTTCCATTGCAGTTTGAAGTCGGGTATGAATACTGGGGCAAAGTGGAGAACTCTGTAGCACATCTGAGCCAACCGTTGGATCGCTCATTATTTTGATTACCCCTTCACTGCTAGTCTACAAGTGCAGCTTGTTTTGATGATCGACTTTATCAACTTCTTTCACTTGAAAGAATCTGCGCATTGTTACACTTTGTGAAAATCCTCTCCTCTCCTGTGCCAACGATCTCGTGGCCAGGAAGATGTGAAGGGTCACCTTGAAGCATTTGCATAATGGGAAGGATGCTGGTGTTCGATGGGAAAAATGGGCTATCGGCTAGTCTCTGCAACTGCAATGGGCTTGTTATGGCCTGTGCTTCAGGAAGAGCTGGTTCGGAGTCATTTTGAGCTCATAGACTCATAGCCATCACTGTGGTAGACAGTAGAAAGTCCTTTCTATTCAAGGCTACTTGAAGCAATTGCAGCCCAACAAATGAGAAGGCCAGGACCTCAGAAGCCAAAAGTCGGTGGCCAATGATGAGCACATTGCGAACATGACATGTGAACTTAGAACAACTTGCATGCTTTTGTAGGTACCTTCAAATCTGAGAGGGCCATTTCCACAGAGGTGGCCGTCTGAACAGCAAGCCAAAGCTGTTTCAGCTAGTTTCAGCTGCGCATTTTCCATCAGAATCCCAATCCCCAAAGCCCACGATATCCACCCGTGGCTACCTGATGACATATGAGTTTCACCCAGCAGGTGCAGCTTAAGGCTTTGAGAGACCGCTGGAAAGATGATCGAGAATGCCAAAAACCACAAACACGCACACAGACATGAGATTCATGTATGTACAACACTTGTATTTGGCATTTGTTTATATAAAACATTACAAATTATATATATATACATATAAAACATTACAAATTATATATATAATATTATAATATTATATTTTGAAATGTATACATACATGTAATGAATTTAACGCACCATGAGCTATGGGATGAATCCATCCATTCAGTGCATGAAGAAGATGTGGTCTCCTGCTGGCGGCAATGGAGTTCTGCTTGGCTTGTGGTAGGCATTTCTGCGGAAATGCCAGTGTACTCCACAACTCCATGCACATCGCTAGCTGGTTGATGAGTTTTCGTGAGTTTTCTACGCGCTTGGTCTCCAAGCTGCTTCTTCCCACAGATTCTGCTGAGATTCAATAGCTCTTGAGAGCTTTAGCTCAGCATCACAGATCAGGATTCTCCTTGGTTAGCTTTACAATGACAGGCTCTCTTCAGAGCAATTATTTCATGCTTCAAAGTTTCCGTGGCAGAGATACAAGAAATTCATACAAATATCCAGACGCAAAGCACCAGCCAACCAGGGAAGCACCATGCTCATTCGATCCGAATCCCTTCTGAAGCTCACCACACTTGGGTGGGAGCGTGGGGGACATGCTGTGATCTGTGAGCATTTTTCGCACAGCGGACTGTGCACGTTTTCCGCATAGATTTTCTAGACCAAATAATCCTGCCTTCGCTCGGTTTCTTTGCAATGCTGATGGCTGCAAATTGTCATATCGTTTCGGATCATTTGGAGAGACATGAGACCCACTCAGCCGAGGCTGAGTTCTGAAGTATGTTTCTCCATTCTCCGTGAGCTACTCGGCTTGATTAATCTGACACACTGACACACACACACACTCTCTCTCCCCACACTCTCTCTCTCTCTCTCTTTCAAGGAAGCCTTATTGCTATGCTGCACAATGTGCTTCTGATCCAACCTGCCGCTGAGTTTTGGTTTCTGGAGCATTCATGAGCATTCCAGGTACAAGATGTTTAATGTCGACGTCGTCGTGCTACCCGACCGCAAGCTGCATTGCTGCTCTTTCATTTGGTGAATGCATTCGGTCCCCTCTTGAAGCTATTGAAGATTCGCGCCAGCCGCTTTCGTGATTGGTTACGAAGGAGATACCGTCGTGATTTGTTCACTACGACTGCCTTTGGCAGCCTTTGACATTCTCCGCTTTTGCCGTTGTCTTCCACTGGACTTGGAGGCATGAAGACGCCACCATCGATGACTTTATCGATGTTTTGGAGGAGGCCTGATGTAATGCCTAGGCCTAGAGCTGTTTGAGTGATGTCTGCTGCTCCCAGAGCTTCTGTGTGAAGGCTGGCACGGCACCACGTCAGTATTGCAGATGTATTTATGTGCCTTGTCGGCACCGACAGGCTGCACACCGACAGGGAAGTACATATATCTGGGCCAATGGGGCTTCGAATCTCAGTGTCTTCGAAAGCTCAGGTTTACAACAAGATTGACATGCTCAGCATTAGCCACTTGGGGAGCATGACTCATGGATACTCAGCTGTGGAGGAGGACTCAGACTCACTCACGCTGAACTTTCAGTATTTGCAGCTTATTCAATTTGTTCAACCGATATCCCTCTATGGGTGCGCTGCAGTTTTGACTCTGAAGCGCGCACAATGCAATGCAGACAGCTTGTCTCACCAGATTTTTGTGGTTACTTTTCTCCATACTTGCACAAGTGAGATACAGAATTCCATAGGCTTTGGTGACGGATATTGCACCGGAGGGCGCTGTTGAACCGCAAGGTCAGGTTGATCAGCTTGCTCGACAACCATACTCCGTGGTGATCTCCGTCAGCAAGGAGCACGGGGCACCCAGATGTCATGGTGCAGTCGCCCTCAATCCTCAGCGCATGCCAGTTTCAACTAGAAGTCTCTGCAACATTCTGCAACACTGAACACTAGGTTTTCAAAGCCTAGCCTGTTTCAAATTGCACGTATCAGGATGTATCAGGCCTAGTCTGCTTTGACAACTTCGATAACTTTATCCACGGTGAATTTCTGTAGGGCAAACCGTTGGAAGCCCCGGAAAGAAACCGTAGCCTCTCGTTGCCACCCTTATTTTTTCCATGTTGCAAATTGGCCATGCTGCATGGCAGGGTCTCTATTCGGCCAGTGCTGCATTCAAAAGGACGATTGCTCAGGTTGAACCTTGAAGGTTTGCTCGAAAGGATCTGGCAGGAGCTTCGTGCTTCGCTCGCCCAAGCGTCACACTTGAAACATCAACAGCCTTGCTGTGGTGCTTCTTATCTTTACTAAAACTTTACTGGATTTTCTGGTTTTCTGTTCAAGGTGAATTCTTCGAAATGATTTGTGGAGATTGGATCGCCCTTTCGCGGGGCATGTTTGGTGGAGACAGCCCCGCCCACTTGAAAACTTTGGAGGAGTTGGACTTACGGCGGGTATATACCAAGAAAAAGGCAGGGCTACAGGGCTGGCCCATGGACGGAGATTTCGACGCATCAAGGGACAGCTAGGGACAGCTAGGGACAGCTAGATTGGCACCACTCCTTGCAGGGCCACTTCCCTGACTTCACCGATCCGTGAGCAGCTGAGAATGTCGCCCGGAAGTCTTGCTGAACTCTACTATACAATACTTGTATGCTTCTTCTTTGAGCCATGTGGTCCTTCGGCGATCCAGGTTAGTTTTGACATGCCAACGCGGCAACAAGACTTTCACTGTCGAGAATGCAGTTGGTCTTCTTCACAAGAACCTTGGAAATTGATTGTGACGAATGGATGTGACAGTGATGTGACAGCCGCTTTTAATGCATGGCCCACCCCAGCTTCTCAAACAATGGGAAGCCCCGAGGAGCATATTGGATGAGTTCAAGTACGGGGCCTTGCAATGCTGCATGAGGATGTCACATGAAGGGTGGAAAGTGGAATCGCGAGCATGGAGCAGGAGTTTTCTAGGAAGGGTGATAGGGTGCTATCCGATACAAGATATATACTTCATAATATACTATGACATCTTACTTTGGATACTTTTGGTAGTTTTGGGCTTTAGTGTGCCAGTCATGTGTTCTTGCAGTGCAGCCGTGGCTTGAACTTTTTGTGCCTTCGGAGTTCTTAGTGCGCCTATTTGCACCTTATAGCTGATACCACTGAGCAGGATTTTCAGGCAATACACAGAGGTTCCTGGATTTTTTAAGTGCAAAAAGTAAGGCCCACCTTACACAATAGAAACCACGAGCCAAGCAAGGCTTGGAAGCACACTTGCTGCGGAAATACTGCAAGACACCACCAGAGGGAGATCTTTGTGGTTGTATATTCACCGACACCGATGTCCACATTGTGACATAAGAGTCAAGATTGTTTCCATTACAGGTGAACGCCAACCTTATTTTGCTCGTTGGGTCATTGTTTCCCAAATTCACAGTGCTACACTGCACCCGATTCCATCGTCGCCAAAGGTGCAGAAACCGTTCATACTGTAAATATCATGCGTGGGCCAGACATGCACCTGAGCTGACTCCGAGTCTAGACTCCTTGGGTCCTTGAGCATGGCTTACTGCGTCGCACGCAAAAATGCTTGTGCCATTTTGATCCATTTTCTACCGAGAGCGGCCAGCCATCCTCAGCCCTCAGCCTGTACCTGCTGTCAAGGTCTGCCCTCGTGTGGGGCTCTTCAGTGCGTGCGTCTCCACAAGTTTGTGGTCAGCACGTCATGTTGCGATGAATTTTGCAAAACTTCAAAACTAGTGCGCTTGAACAACGAAAATGCAAGGTGGCAGCGCGGCATCAAAATTATTAGAGGGTTGTAGAAATGTCTTGCAGAAAGGATGTTGGTTTCAAACACGGTTGCGACATCACGAAACATCATGAAACACATCGACAGGGCTCCGCGTCTGGCCCACTGTCAATCTGGGTGAAGCAGTGGCAAGAGCTGCTGTGGCCAGGCCTGAAGCATGAACTCCAAGACGAAGATGTGATGCAAATCACAAAAATGACGGCGGCCAGGACCCCAGGACCTGAGGTAAATCACATCAGGTACCGCAGAGTGTTTTGGGATGTTTTGGTTTTACAACATGCGCGCCCCGTCCATTCCAAACAGCTGGTGCCAGGCTGAAAAGATCAAGAAGATGTGCTGAGCTTAATTTGACTTTCCATTAATTTGATTATAGATGTCAAAACAAACCGTATATCACGAACATTATTCAAAGATTTTGTGATCACATTCCCGTCATGGTTTTTGCTGGAGGCATGGCAAAAAGACAGGCACAACGTTGGCAGGTGGCAATACGCAGGTGGACCCAACAGGCAAAAAGGCCGGGAGCCGGGAGGGAATCGTTCATTTGACATGGCTTTTTGAAATATGTGCGCGGGGATGTCTGTGCAGGAGAAAGAAAAGAAGGCACCTCTCAAGACCTGAGTTCGACCAGGTTTGTCAGGTTCCACCATGAGCTGGTGTGGTGTCCAGTGGTTGATCCTGCATAGATTACCATGGCCATCCATGGCCGTCCTGTCAAGCCGCCTCCTTGTTTGGCTTCGACAAAAATGTGCAGAAGCTTGCGCCATTTTGAAGATGATGCAGCCCCACCGTTTTAGTACAGAAAGCTTCAAGGGCCCCAAGGGGTAGTGTTCCCCCCCTTGATCACACGCGAAATGATACACGCAGGCATAGTGGCTGTTGTGTCTTGAAACCAGGCTGAAATCCAGCTTGAACTTACATAGTAGAGCAGATTCATTTTAGGAATGTGTACCAGGCTATTTGATCATGGCATTTAGTGACGCAGTTGTTTTGCTGTTGCCCACTCTTTGGCTTGAAGTGCTACGGGTTGCACAGCTGCCGTGGGCTGTGAGGCGCGTCTGGGTCATCGCAAATTCGAACATAATGAATAAAAGCAGGTATGTGACATGATGTGATAGTATAAGTGTATTTTTTTTGGTGCAAACGCACACAGTATATATATAATGTATAATATATATATATATATACATAATATATATATATATATATATATTTGATTCATTATATATATATACGTATATATATATACGTACGATTAGTTATGTGTATATATATATATATATGCACATGTATATATGTATACACACACATGTATATATATATATACATTATACAGATATGTGTGAATAATAGGGACGCTGAAAGCAGAAACTCTTTGCTGCTTTTGTCGCCATTCCTCACCCAACGACAGTCAATTGCCTTCTTCTTGCACTTGGTTACATGTCAGCATGAACTCTGCACTCTTTGGACGGATGTGCTTTTGCCTGTTTCGCTTACACTTTCAGCCGCAGATTAGATGGAGGTCGTGTTGCTCTCTTGGACTCCACTTGATTTATGGCCAGTGAAAGGATCCATAGATTCCAACTTGAAGGCGTCATTATTGGTAGAAAGCCTTCCGTCCGTTCTGGAGGGCCATGCGGCTTTTCATTCGTGCCCTCGCTGGTGAGACACTGCCCTTGGAGGTGCGAGCCAAAGCCTGCCACGGTCGGTCTCTAATTCAATTTGGACTCTCACATGAACAGAACAATCAAGCAATTGCAATTGCGCCTCATTGGCAAAGGTACGGATAGATTTTGCTTTGATGACTGTAGTTTAAGAGCTCAAACCAGTGGCGAATGTTCTTCCGCCGCAGAATCTTAACCCGCCAATAGGTACCCTCAGATGCAAAGGTCGTAGCTCTTCAGCAGGCTTTGGCAGAGAAGGACTGCCTGCACCCTTCCGCATGCAAAAATGATCAAGGGCCGTGAAATGCATGGAACTTGAAGTATCGCTCAGCCTTTGTCCTTGGCAGGGCTTCTTACAGGCAGAGCAGAGCTTGATCTTTGGCGGTAGGCCGAGCTTCACATAGCATGTCGAACCTGCAGTCTTGGCAGTAGGTTTCATGATTCCAGTTGGACCACAAACCATCTCGTCAATTCTGCAAATCTTCGATTCATTTACACTCTTGAAGAGCTAGGTGGCTCATGGTTCCTCAGATTTAAAAAATGATGCACGTTGTAGCGAAGCATCAGTCAAAGGGAGGCTTCTGCTTGGTTGGGGAATCGAATCGAAAACTTGAACAATGCTGCGGCTCATTTTGGCCCCATGTATGGCAATGTAGCACCGAACAGATCCGAACAGTACGGCAAAGCACCTCTTGGGCCGCAGAGCATGGAGTTGGAAGCGCTGAACCCGCTGGAGCCACAGAGCTCAACGAAGCCAAGAACCACTGGAACCACAACTTGCCGCAGAGCTTGGTATGTTGCATCGATCGCATCGATCGCATCGATCTTCCTTCTCGGTTTGTTTGGCGCTGGCGTGACCATCAAAAACCACCAGCTGAGTGGAAATGTTGAGGCTCTGACAGGTCTAGCCACAGGCTCTCTCTGTACATACACAGATTGTGTGGTCAACTTTCTCGGACGCAATGATCATCTCACCTGCAGTGGCGCTGCCAACTCACCGGAGTGCATCGAGACATGCTGCACAGAAGAGTTGCATTGCACAGACCTTGGTGCCGGGTATTGCACTGGTCTGGGCTTTCGCAATCGCGAAGTCACTCTTTTGGATCGAGGACTGCGGCTCCGCACTGGCACCTGCAAAGGCGAGCAGAATTGTGACCCGGCTCTTCCTGGTTACACCGTGTATATCATGTTTTAATATGTTTATATATGTGCCAGGCTTTCCCTGGGTTCACTACACGAGTCTTAGGATGATGTAGAGTCTGCAGAGAGCCAACAGCACTACCCTTTGCCATGCGATATACACAGACTTGGAAGAGCCAAGATTGCAAGTCGATTGTGCATCGGCAAGTTGTTCCGCTGCGCAATTGAGGCAAGGACGCCTGTTGCCAGAGATCATGCGCGGACGTCCCCTGTGACCCAGGTCGCTGTAAGAGGCCATTTCCACCTGAGAAGTGTACTGACTCGACGTGCCAGGAGCGAGTCGCATCAAGTCGCATCAAAGCATGTTAAATATCAAAGCACATTCATGTCCATGGTGAGACTCGACCACCAAGGACACGGACGGTGGATCAGTGGAACTGAAATCGATCACTAGGCTTTCCATAGCGAGGCAAGATAGTTGCAAAATATCTATATACTTGGAGAGAGTCGAGGATGTCAACCGCGTCAAGCCTATCATATCTACCCATGCAACCTGCTCTGCAGCAAGAACTTCCTCTGTTGACAATGTAGCTCCTAATGCGCTAATTCTAGCAATTCTAGCTGAAAACTGCTCACCAGGTGAACACATGTGAATCCAAAACTCCCATCCTGACCCTTCGTGCAAAGTGAAAGGGTTATAGACACAGCAGAGCTGACCCAGACCACCAGAGCCTGTGTCACGTCATACAGGCATAGCAAGCGCTCACAGATATGTCCAGTTCTTGCCAGTTCCCTCACGTAGGCTGTGCATGCAGTGGCAATGGCCATGATTACCAACTCTACGTAACACTTAACCTCGGCCCGTGAATTCTAAGTCCAAAGGAAACCGAGAGATACGGAGAGTAGAGACTATCTGCAACGATCCTGGATAGTTCAGCTGGTCCAGTTTTCGATGTGCAAAGTGGAAGAGTGCCTGCCAGCCTTTGCAGGAGCAGTGCTGCTACCACCCAGACAAGTACTGTGGCTTTGGATTGAATGCCTGGACTGAAGCATGCCGCCAGTGTGAGGATAAAACAGAGCAACCAGGCTGAACAAGATCTCCAATGTAACGATCTGCAAAGTCATGGGTGTTTACTGAGCGAGTCTTTGCCATTATAGATGATATAGATGGACAAGACGAGCATTGCGCCACAAATGGAAGTGGGGATGTGTGTCTTTGCACTGTTTTGTAGTGCAGGCTGTTCTGTGCTCTTGTGCTTAGGTATTGCGAGGTTGCACTTGGTGGTGTGGACCGGTCTCAAATTTCCCGACATGAGTGGAACAGGAGCTGATAGTGGTCACGTGTGGTGACAGCAATTTGTTTTCTTGAAGTTTGCATGGTTGCACTGTGTGCCACAGTAAGTAGCAGTTCAGGGTATATGATGGTATATGACTTCCCTCCGGCTTCCAGACTATCGACGGATTGCTCTGTTTTCCATCTCTAGCCTAGCCAGAAGGATAGCACAACTGGGAGCAGCCATGCTTCGGCAGTCGCTTTGTGCAGGTTGGTGTTTGAAAAGATGGACTCGGGTGCCCTGGTTCCTGGATGTGAGGAAGATACTTCCCCGAGGCAAGGGGTGACTTTTCGTCTTCAAAGTGACAGAATTTCACAAGGATGCATCGTGCGGAGGCCAGAGTTGTCATTGATGAGCAGATTTTGATCAAACAAGCACTTGCATCATTTGCATTTGCACGCTGGCAAGGTGCCAAGACAACTTGAAGTACCGCCTGATCTCGATATTTTGGCTCCACAGAACAGCTGAAGGCGTTTCTGCAAACACCGTGGCGATACTGCCTGGGGGTACTGAAGCACTCAGTGGTGGAGATGATGGGCAGGTGCGGCGCCAGGGTAACATTTTCAAGCTTGTAACACCCAAGAAACGACAGAGAGCCAGAGCCGGCTAAAACGGGCGGCACCAGATGAGGGATCTTGGAGGGTCAACAGAACCTGAAACTCTGGCTCTTTATGATGCATTTTGTCAGTGACCAGACCGATTGAACTTTGAGAGTTCTTCGTATTTCCTTATTTAGATTCTAGACTGCACTTTGTCGACCCAGGTGTGGCAATGGCGGCTAAGTGATGGGAAACCACTGAAGAACTTCACTTCAGACATCGAACCCATCCTTCAAGTTGCGCCCTTGAACGATGCAACCTACTTCTGTTCGGCTGCTTGCCTGTTGCGCGCCCTGATGCGCCCTGTGAGCTCAGTTCTCATAACCTCAAGAGCTGAAGGGGACGGAGAGTACCAGATTTGATTTATGATTGAATCATATTCACCCCGCTTCGCGTGGGGTGGCCGCCCACACCGCAGGTTTATTTCGGTCCGTGAGAGGGGCTAAGGGTGGTTTTCCCCCGTGGGGGCTCCCCAAGCTAAGAATTTTCACTTCCCCCC
>Ga0126342_10008561_pt1 | contig 18350 bp, 18 predicted proteins | sample Cyp1metagenome_FD_92528 | JGI IMG/M metagenome (GOLD analysis project Ga0126342, IMG submission 92528) | Coral microbial communities from Lord Howe Island, Old Settlement Bay, Australia - Cyphastrea 1 metagenome | ecosystem: Host-associated > Invertebrates > Cnidaria > Coral ...
TAGGATTAGATAGATAGGATTAGATAGATAGGATTAGATAGATAGGATTAGATAGATAGGATTAGATAGATAGGATTAGATAGATAGGATTAGATAGATAGATAGATAGATAGATAGATAGATTAGGATAAGATTAGGATAAGATAGGATAAGATAGGATAAGATAGGATAAGATAGGATAAGATAGGATAAGATAGGATAAGATAGGATAAGATAGGATAAGATAGGATAAGATAGGATAAGATGGAATAAGATGGGATAAGATGGGATAAGATAGGATAAGATAGGATAAGATAGGATAAGATAGGAAAAGATAGGATAAGATAGGATAAGATAGGATAAGATAAGATAAGATAAGATAGGATAAGATTAGATTAGATAGATAGATAGATAGCTATTGTATATAACATGATATATATACCTATATGTATATAGATAAAGATATACATATTTTTTATCATTTACCGATAATGCTTCTATAAAATATATTTACACAGCACATTCCCAAGTCTTCGGTTTGACACGACGCCTCCCAGTCCAGGTCCATGGCCGGAGTGCCACTCAGCAGCAGGGCACCCTTCACCGACACCGAGATCCGCCGTGGAAAGAACTCCGCCAGCACGTCCCGCGGCTGCGTCGCGTCCGGCAGCTGAGCCTTCACCAGAACCTCAAGGCCTTAACACGGAGAACTACGGAGAACTGGGAAAGTCAACCAATGTCAACCAGTAAACTGGGAAAGTCACCTCGAGACTGAAGAAATGTAAGAAGATTTTAGATCTGGCTAAGTCAATTTGGAACAAATGTTTTTATGATTGATGTTTGCTTTTTCCCCCTATCTTTTGAAAGTAATGATTACCAGTGGCACTGCAAATAACATTTAAATTTATCTAATTTCACGTTTCACGTTGGCAAGTTGGAGATTTTCACGACCTATAGGTATTTGCGACTTGTTGTTTCCCTACATTTATTGTCTCAGTTACTTCAAGCGGAAGGTCTGGGGCTGGATCAAGTGGATCCAGGGCACCATTTCTCTCCCAAGTATACTTTCCGGCCAGTGGATCTTTGCCACCAAAGCCGACATCATCTCGACCCACCAGTGGAGCCTCCCATTCGGGTTCAATGTCATCAGGCCCCATGTCATCGATTTCCTCCTCAGATCGATCCATGGCAATTGATGGCAGGAACAGCGATTTTTTTTTGGGATGGTTGATCCGCCTTTTCAGCCTCCCGCTCAATTGAAGGAGGGGGGCCTTGCTGGCAGATGACTCTACTGCTTTTTGTGTGGCCTGCTGAGGTCGCTCCAACGAACCAAGCGGGTTTAATAGTGACCTTGCACCAATCTTTGCCCCAAAAAATGTCGCTGGACGTATCCCAACTCTTTCACCGGCAACTTCCCTCACAACCTCAGCAAAACACACTGCCGAGTTTCCCATCCCAAGAGTTCAATGTCAAATTTTACAGTCGCGTTGGGAGGTATCTTCCAACCAGCACCAGCAACTCCATATGCCACTGAAGGATCCATAGTGAAGAGAGACCGTTCCCCTGAATCGGGGCAAGCCAAATGGCAAGAATCCCTTATATACCTTGCAATGGCCCCAATTAAGTCAGAACAGAAACAGTGACATGTTCATGTCGGAAAATGGCAAAGCAACCTGCAAGCCACCTGACCCATAGTCGCAAAGAACCTGGCCTTTCATCATGGTTGGGATGCCTTTGTCCCAGCCACCAATGACAAAGCCCAGACCCACACGAAAGGTATACGGCTCGTGGCGAGCCCTGGTGTCGTCAAAGACTGTACCATCCTCGAGGGTTCCCACCTTAATTTCCAGATATCTCCAGGGATCCCTGGGATCTGGATACACTACGGATCACTGTGGTACTTCATTGATCAATGATATCAATGATATATCACCAAATCATACCAAATCGTCATTCATCATTGAACATCACTGAACAATCTGAATATTGATGTCAACGTTCGGCTGGGTCTCTAATTTCAGGACGCACCTTTCGCCCGTCCAAGTCTTTGGGGGATGCCTGTAGATGACATTTTTCTTATTAATGGATTCATTGGGAGAAAAAAAACGCGCATGGTCAACACTGTTTGTCTCAACTTGACTGTCAATCGAAATATTGCGTTGACTACAGCACCTGCAAGAAAGAATTTACTGAACTCTATACTCTACGCATACATAGGCAAATATGTTCGCAGAGAGAAAAGATGAGAAAAGGATGGTATGGACACACATACAGTTACACATGTGCAGATTTGGGGCACTCAAAGCCTGACACATTAGAAAGATTATGAAGCATAAAGATGCATAAAGTGCCTCTGAACTCACAGCGTCAAGGCCGTCAAGGCAGTCAAGCCACAAAATGCACTGTCACTTCATCTCCTAGTTGAGGCCGGCGGCTGAATGCTGGCGCCGGCTGGATGATGGTCTTGATCAAGCTACCGTTTCCCAGGATATCCACCTCATCCCCTGTGCCAGACATCAGCATGGCCATTAACTCGTCCTCATCCTCTACGAAATCAGCAACTTCTCTGTCCACTGAGCTATCAACGGCACGCACAGGCCACTGGACCCCTGCGAAACGGTCAAATGCCAATCTTGGACGACTTCCAGAAGCCGTGAATGCAGCAGCTCCTTTGTCTGCAGCCCTGTGCCCTAGCGGCCCTAGCCCCAGCACAGCCACCCAAATTATAATGATAGGATGAAGCCAGCGCTTGACCACACAGGTCTGCACAGGACGTACATGGCACGTCATCTACGTCGAAGGTTGGCTTGCACAAAGAATGCTTGTGTGATATGGTTTGGAGATAGGACATCTGTGTCTCCTTTGAACATAACTAAATATTCAACTTCTGTTTGAAGTTAATCTCACCTTTGTGGACGTGCTGGCACCCCTCACCTTCCGGAAACCTTACTTTGAGCATCAAACAGCTGCTTTTAACTGCCATGCCACGGTGATGTCAAATCGGAACGGAATGCAATTTCGAACTGCTGCTGATGGGCAGAAAATGGTAGGAAGCAAGTCTTGTGTAGGAATCGGAAATGCATTCGACCTGCAAATGGAAAGCTGCAAGTGAATCCAGCTTTGGCCCCCCAGAGTCATTGGCACTGCGACTAGTGACGTGCTGTTCACGCGAGCAATATTTAGCTTGCAGGCAAAGAATTGACAGGACAGGGCAACATCATCCACCAAAAACGGACCACTGCTGATTTTGAATTGCACCACATCAGAGCAGGGTGTGCCTGCTGGGTACCCACATTGCGCTCGTGCACGTATTGTTGGTCGCCATCACTCCACACCAAGGGGCGCACACGGAAGGGAGAACTGGAATCTCCTGCCATGGCAACACAAGGGTCTCTCTCAGGTGGGCAAAAGCTCCAAAAAACTGCCATCAAACTCCAACCTTCAACCGACAGTAACCAACAAGGCCAACCCCAGCCTGCACCAACATCGTAGCGAGAATCCAATGCGGTGCCTTCCTACAAGGTGGGGATTCAAAGATGTGGTGTATTTGATGTGGGACACTGGGGTGCAATATAGAAGCTTACAGACTTTGCTCAGCCCTCCTCAACTTTAACTGCATCCTGATTTGCTGGATTTAGATGGTGCATCTACATTCTGCGCACAGCAAATCCGCAAATTCAAGAAGTGCAGGTGAGCACAAAAGAGTCTTTGCTAATAGGCAGCTAGGCTTCTTGAAATTTGTCGGCTCCTGTTCAGCCTTTAATGTACGACTAGCTGCGTGCCTAGCTCAATGCAGCTCTGCTACCAGAGTCTTGTCAAAGCGTTGTGTACCAATGCGCAGGCAAGACACATAGTGGTTACGCATGTGGGACATCAAATCCACCTGCGAGATCTTCACCCCACTTGGAATGGACAATGGCATGCGCGCTCTGGCAGATACATTGTGGCCCAGCACGTAGCTTTCCTGAGTTGCCCCGTCTGAAAGGCTGGCACGCAAGCCTCGTGACTTGGCAAGCCATGTTTCTGGGTCTTCAATGGTCACTGATGGTCACTGATGGTCACTGGTGGTCACTTGTTGTTTGACCTGCCAGGTATCTTTGGAGAAGAGTGACCTTTCAGTGATGCCACCCCTGCCTATTTGAGCCTATTGCGCAGAAAACTCACTAAAAGATACTAAAAGGATCTCAAGAGCGGATATCAAACATCCACTGTATCAGAATCAGCTCAGCAGCGTAAGACTTTTCAAAGCTGCGATCAGCAGCCACGGCAGACAGAAAGGACCACACGCGGGCATCGCTGAGACGGGCACCTACCAAACCACCCACATCACCACATCCATGTATATGCTATTCCACCACGCACCAAGAAAGGTGAATTCTTTGTCATCATCAGCAACCGAAACTCATACTCATACTGATACCCCTCATCCTCATCCTCATCCTCATCGTCGTCGTCGTCGTCCTCATCATCATCATCATCATCATCATCATGATCATCACCAAACGACGTCATCAACAGCATGACTCAACATGTTCCATGTTCATCTCCCAACGGCATCCGGATGCGTCAGGAATATCCGTTGAATCCAGCGGCTTCATCCCCTTCCCTGCCTGTGAAGCTAATGGGATCATAGGTGTCCGCGAAACCTGCCAGTACGCATTGAGCTCTGGAAATGATACCGCTGTCAAATCTGTCAAGCAACGGAAGGGTCAGGGCACCATGCGCAACACAACTGGCTCTTAACCAGTCAGGTCTATTTCACCTTGCAACTCATTCATTCGTGTCGTACTCTCACTTCGTTTGCCGGCATGCTTATCCGCATCAAAGGACTCAACGACCGAAGGACTCGAAGCATCAGCAGGTCCGTGAAAAGATGGAAATTGATACAAAAATTTGAACCGACAACTAAAGATTGTCGCAGTATCTGGAGATATGAGTGTGGTAGCGAGAATTGAGGACCCCTCAACCCCAAACAGTAGAACCTCGGCGATTTCAGCCTTCATGAGAGGACTAAACACCACATCTTGTTCGGGTGATGTGTTTCTCCGTCTCTAGCACACACTTTTCTTACAAGGACCCTGGAAATCTGGTGAAAAGGTCACCTTTCCAAGGAACTGAATTCCTCTTGTGGTCGCTGCGGATCCCAGAGCCCAACTTTCTCTGCAAAGCTGATGACCTGAGGATGGGTGTCATCTGGTGCCCATCAACAAACTTTTCAGACATGATTTTCCTAAAAGTCATTCCATTGGTCTGACGGAGAACTTGACCCTACGCCAGTTGTGGTGATGGAAACATAATATCCAAGAAGCTCACATCTATGAAAAATCGTTGCCCACACTGGTCTACTGATCTGGCCGTGACTTTCAGCGACCTGCCTATCTTGGGCTCCCGGCATCCGAGGAGTAGACACAGTGGTCAGCATCATGCAGAGGAAACTGCTGGATTCTCGCCTGGTTGGCGTGTCCGCTGACATGTCCATCTGGAACGCGAACGGCCACCCACACGGCGCCCTTCTCCACGTGACCCTTGCCGATCATCTCCAAGATCCAGACCTCGCGGCCGCGGCCATTGCGGCCATTGCGGCCATGGAATGTCCAGTGAAACGTATCGCCCTGGCTTCAATGCCCGGAACTTGACCCAAGATCTTCACCTTACCTGAAAAGAGCTTGAAAATTCAGGTTCTGTTCCCAGATCTTGTTGGACGTTTGAACCAGCCTCATGCGGATCGGCAATGGTGAAGGACTCGCCCTCTGAAACGTAGCCGTACTCCTGGGCTATCTGCTTGCATCTCTGTGTGTGTGTGCCTGTGTGATGTATATGCGTATACATATACATGTGTACTATCTGAGTATGGGTATAGATATTCGATATAACATGTATTGTGTACAGCATATTCGGAATATATAATATAAATGAATATGTATCTATAAAGCATACACATACAATACATAAGCAACATGTGCCAGCTGTTGGAAACAGGACAGGAGCTGTCCTTGACCAACTGGTCAAAGGTCAGGATGGCTTCGCGCGCCGTCTTGGAGCGCTGCAGAGTGATCCAGATGAGGTTCCCATAATCCATGACCCCAGTGCCTCCGTGCAAGGTCTCCTCATGGCCGGAGATCTTCAAAAGTGTTTCACTTTTTTGAGGGTTGCAGCATCATTCCGGGCTTCAACACATCCCGATACTGGAAATCAATGAAATCACGTCTGTCGGATGATTTTGTCGTTTTGTTCTGAGGTTTCATACAGACGAAGCATGTCATTTTCGGACATGTTCCCTATATTTTCCCATATTTCCCCTATAAAAATGGTGGATTTCTTCAGAAAAGGACGCCAGGAGGGCCCCAATTTACCACGTGTCTAAAAATGCAGTGTTTTGAGGTGTGTTTAAGAAAAACGCATTTAGAAGAAAAATGTGTTTGCTTTACAGCTTTCTGATTGAGTATCCAAGAAGGTATCGTTTGACTTTTGAACAAAGAATAAATTTGATTGATTATATAGAGCGTCTTGGAAAGTCTAAAGCTTCAGAATGCATAGAAAGAAAGTGATTGATCCTAGGGAGCATATTTTAAAAAATATACAAATATATATATATACATATACATTTTGGGGGGCATTGGGGGGACCCTCCCTTAGTCAATTATATATATATATTGAAACACTTCCTTAGACTCTATATATGTACAAAAACATTAGTTTGTTTTTCGAAACCCTCCCTTCGACTCTCTCTCTCTCTATATAATATATATATATACATATATATACACACTCTTTTTTTTCGAAGCCCTCCCTTATACTGCATATATAGAGTGAAAAACAAAAATCATTTCAGAATGTAACAAAGTCTAAAATATACATATACCTTTATTTTTCATTAGTAGTCCCAGCATCCACCATCAAGCTTTCGTGGACAAGATCATGATCAATTAGTTGCTACTTGGCTGGATAAGTTGACGCGGGGAGATGGAATTGTGTGGTGTTGCGGAGATACTGAACCTGTAACTGTTTAGTATTGTTGTATGGGAGAAATGGTTGAATAGATACTATAGACTTAGTAATAGCTGAGTTATATTGCTTTTAAAAAATCGATCTAAGATTTCCAAGAGATTGCAATGCGGACCTCAGCGAGGTATAATACAAAAAAATCGGATATTTGTAGCTATGACAATTAAGCTGTCTCAACAACAGCCCCGGCCCAGGTTCGACATGGACAACGACGAGTTTCAGGCTCAGGATGCTCAAATATATTAAACAGAAATAATAGTATTATAAAAGCAATTATATAAGTCAATACTAATATTACATAGCCAAGGGGAATTACGCGTAATATCTTTGTTACCTTTCCGTTGATCCTATGAAAATGAAAATCATTCCAATCATCTTATACATATGTAACATATCATTAAGAAACCACATCATAGATACATGAAAATATATACATACATATATATATATATATATTTATACAGCAACCAACACATATAATCATCGTAAAATATTAGAAAACACACATTGCTTCAACTAGATGTCTATTATTGTATTGTCAATAAATATAATAATATAATATAACATAATATAATATAATATAATATAATACAATATATCATATCAAATCATATCATAATATAATATAATATAATATCATATCATATCATATAATATAATATCATATCGTATAATATAATATAATATCATATAATATAATATCATATCATATAATATCACATCATATAATATAATATAATATAATATAATATATATACATATACAGGAGCCTAAGCCTTGAGCAACCCTACTAATTAGTAGACTAATTCATGAATTAGTTCAAATTCCAGTATAGTCAGATTACTTTCTGAATTGCATATAGATATATATATATATGTGTGTATAGATAGATAATTTATTCTTATTGATGTGGATACATTTGTACCTTGTGATAGTGATGATAACGCTAGTGTGTTTAAGAAATATGTATCAAGAATGTAAAAAAAAACTATCCAAAGATTGATTATCATCATCGCTTATGAAACATGATGTGGCTAAAGTCGGACCAAAAAAAAAAAAAACACATAAAAATAGTTAAAAATACCTAAAAAAAAAAAAAACACTTAAAAATGGTGCCCTGGCGGCGTCCCTCTTTCGATTTCTTGGGGTGCATCTCATGTCCAAAAACCAACGACCTTGTCGGATCCAAGTCACATTGCCTCCAAAGGTCGTCTCGCCAATGGCTAGGCCGTGCTCGTTGAGGTTGCCGATCACCTCAGTCGCATCGATGGTGATGTTTATGGGATGATGGCCGATCATGGCGGTAATATGTAGTAAATGAATTGACAATAATAACAATGGGAATATTGGTGGTATATCATAAATGGCATTATATAATGCCACGAAGGATCATTAATGCACATGAGTTATCATGAGTTTATATACTGTCAGATTATGTTGAACATGTCAAGCTCATGCTCAAAGCCAAAAGGTCAGTCAGTTGCACCCTGGAAGGAACCCTCAGCGGAAGATAGCGGCAGTAAGCAAGACACGTTGTAGGTGTAGGGCACCTCGTCAATTTCACCCAGGTATTTCCCAGAGTCCCAGTCCCAAATCTGTCGCTTCTCACCAGGCTGGTGCTTTCCAGCCGGGTAGTGCCCCAAGGTGCCATACCTTGGGGGGAAGACTAGTCATTGATCCCTGGCAGTGCTCAATGGCCACGAAATGCGGATGAAAATCTGCATGCAGCCCAAAGATACAGGCTACCAGAATCCGCCGTGTAGGAAAAGAGCGTGGAGCCATCTGCTGACCTGGGAGGTTTCACAACACAGAACCAAAATGTTCAACTCCGCTATTCCCAACAGAAACAGAAATCCCCAAAGGACCGGGTGTTACTGTTTTGTTGGATGCCCAAGACCAGTCACAAAACTTCATGGAGTCCAAGATCTGAGGCTCGGACGCTCCAGGCGAAACAATCAGATTCGTACACCCATGGCAAAGCCTCGAAGGACTGCAAAGTTGAACTAAGATGAACTAAGTAGCAACATGATCAAAACGTGCTCCAACTGCCAAAAAAACACTCTGGGTTCGTGGGAACTTTGAGGTCCAAAACGCTCCTTGTAGACACAAATCAAGACAATTCACTGATCGGACTGCTCGGCAAACGTGGATATAGACCTGCCTCAAGAGCAGCCCAGCAATGGCTGCTTTGTAAGCGCCCATCAGCAAGGAAATGTTGGTTCAGGCGCTGCGTTGGTAGACTCAAGCTATTTGCATCGCGCTGGAGCCAATAACCAACAGCATGAAGTTTCTCCTTCCAGAAAAAAAGAAACCCAAAGACACTGCCCTGAATGATGTCACATACAGTAGTCTTGACATGTCTTGACCAATGCAGCTGCTTGAGCGTATGGAAGCTCTGACTTGGCTTCAAACAAGTCAGAAACAGCAGTAATGATAGGCTGATAGGCTGAATGAGAACGCATCCCTCACCATAAGAACAATCATGAATCATGGTTGTCATTCCCAACATAAATGACCTACAGTCCCAGGCCCCGTGTTCCGTACCATGCTGAGCGCGTTGCCAGGTGCAGGTGGAACCGTCAGGTTCTTTTCCTTTCCCTTCTTCCAGCTGCGGCCGAGCCTGACTGTGTCTGTAAGGAAGTGTTTCTTACCTGTCTGTGCGCAGGTGGCGCAGGCATGTGCAAACATGTAGTCATGCGATGTAGTCATGTAGTCATTGTCATTGCAATTTAATGTAGGCATGCATCAAGCGTATAGGCATCGCATTTCTGCAGACTTGCTTTCGGAAACGTGCTTGTGCAAGTCCAGCAAGGAGGAAAACATCTGAGTTCAGTTAAAGTTTAAACGAGTTGCCAGAGAAGTTACAAAAACGGACATTGACATAGCAAAATAGAATAAAATAGATACATTTTCCATCTGCATCCATCTGCTCCCTGGATTTCTTGTGTCAATTTCAGACGAAGCAATTCCTCCTCGTGGCCGCTCTTTTCTTTAGCATGCGATCTGCCCCCCACCCGCCACATGTTGCCCGAATCCCTCCGGTGCAGCGCCTCCCACATGCACACTGAGAGGCATTTCCTCGTCTGCAGACTCTACAATACCAGAAACTGCAAACAAGCTTTGAAATTGGTGTTGGGAGGCTGGGAGATGTCGAGGGTGCATCAGCGATATTTCAACCTGCTTCCAGGTGGCTCTACGCAGCCACTCAACAAGAGAAAAGGAAGGAGATGAAGATGAAGATGAAGATGAAGATGACGATGAAGATGAAGATGAAGATGAAGATGATGATGATGATGATGATGCTGATGATGATGATGATGATGATGGTGATGGTGATGGTGAGGATGGTTTTGATGACGATGATGATGATGATGATGATGATGCTGATGATGCTGATGATGCTGATGATGGTGGTGATGATGATGATGATGATGATGATGCTGATGATGATGCTGATGATGCTGATGATGCTGATGATGATGCTGATGCTGACGATGCTGATGGTGATGCTGATGCTGATGCTGATGATGCTGATGATGCTGATGCTGATGATGCTGATGCTGATGATGCTGATGCTGATGATGCTGATGATGATGCTGATGCTGATGCTGATGATGATGATGATGATGATGGCGATGCTGATGATGATGATGATGATGATGATGATGATGATGGTGATGGTGATGGTGATGGTGATGGTGATGGTGATGGTGTGGATGGTGGTGGTGATAATGATGCTGCTGATGATGATGATGATGGTGATGATGGTGGTGATGATGATGATGATGATGATGATGATGATGCTGATGATGATGATGATGGTGATGATGATGATGATGATCATCAGAATCATCAGCATCATCATCACCATCATCATCACCATCATCATCACCATCATCATCATCATCATCATCACAATGCTGATTATGCTGATTATGCTGATTATGCTGATTATGCTGATTATGCTGATTATGCTGATGGCAGTGATGGTGTGGATACTAAGAATTCCAATTCTGCAGAACAGGCCACAGCTTGGCAGCTTGGCTGAGCACCCCAGGCACAGCGTGTTTCACGCTGACGGCGGTCTTGCCGTTCTCGTAGGATATGAACCTGCAAGCTGTGCCACCGCAACGGTGGCAAACAAGAAGAACAGATTGGAAGCTGGAAGCTTCACTTCAAGCCAGTGGGACCCCCAGGAGGAAAAGTGGCATCTCCCTCCGAGATACCCTAGGTCCACATCTGCATTCTTCGCCCTAACCCTTTCATGAATATGCTGCAGGTGCATATGCTGTAGCAACCAAAGTGGACCATACAAACGCGGTGTTTGAGGACACAAACAAAAAGTGACCGTATCTCAGCCGCTGAGGCAAACACAGTGACCCAAGAATGAGTGTCTCACACTAAAGAAACTCAATAACTTGGTTGATGATAATGGACTGCAGTTGCCTATTTTTCTGTCGATACTGTACATCAGAATGTTTTACACCATTGAAATTGGAAACATCTACTGCTTGTGAGCCTGTAGCTTGCTTCCAAACTTGACACCATGCCTGCCCAAGTGCTGGGGACCGCACCAGCCACCGAGCCTCACCCTGGGCTGAGCAAATTGTGGAGCTTTTGTTGTTCTCACCATTCAGCAGTTTTTGAAAACATTTGAACGCCTCGTATCGCAAAGTGATCTACCAAGGACCTCCTTCAACTCCTTCCATTCAGGAGTAGGCTTTCAGATATGCGTTCATCTCCGCTAGAAAGCAGTCTGATCTAGCAGTGTTTTACTCCACTCATGGTGGCTAGGTATTCTGCGAACTTACCCCCAAAAAAAATAAAAGATCCCAAAGCAAAACTAGTTAAGCATAGTTAAGCCTTAGCCCTTCTTTCAACACGTCCTTCCAGAATGAACATGGCACGTCAACCCTCAGCCCAGCACTGCCATTGGAAGAACGCCCTTCCTGGCCACAAATGCTGCAGCTCAGTATCAATGGTCATCACAGATCATCGAGGATAAAGCCAAGAGACCTTTAGGCATTGTCCCATCCAAACCTGAGGGAAAATCCGGGCCTTTCTGCAAAGGAGCTTTTCATGTGAGGCCAGTACCTGCTCCTAGCAACTATCCTCAGCGGGTCCTGCAGCTGGATTTCGAGGTACTAGGCCCATGTTTTGTCGGAAGAAGCGCACCTGCAAGGCTTGCAATGGCATCTGGGCCTAACATTCAACTTGGCTAGGTCTGGCAGCTGGTAAGTGGGAAAAAAAGGAGAAAATTCTGCCCCAAGCTGGCCAAATGTTGCCAAAAGCCCAGCTGTCACACCGGACACTTTGGAGCACATCCGTGGAATCGGCCATTGATGGTACACCTTCCACCTGCCATCGGCTAAGTGTTTTGGGGACAAAGTTAGGGCACAGCGCCATCCTGACCATCCTGAATGTAAATGAATGAAAGAGCGTGTATATAGATACAACTGATAGTGATAGTGCGAATTGCTACTGTAGTGGGCATAATATATCAGTAAGAATTTCCGATCAGCGCTCTGTTGCAAAGTCCTGCCTTCTGAGGCGTATTGAATCTTGTTTAAAAAACAAAAAAACACCAGCAATGCTGATCTGACGCACTTCATTCCAAAGTTCTGAGAAGCTTGATCGGCTGACGCCTTGCAATCCAAACAAGCTCACAGTATTCTGGGAAGGCACTGGGGCTATGACTTATACATACTTATACTATGACAGTTGATGATCCTCTTGGAGGTTGGAATAGCCGCACATAGCCGCACCAAACGTCACCCGGGTCCAGCTCAGCTCCTCACATTGCAAAAAGTGTACCTTACTCTTCATCCGCGGGGAGGGCGTTGTGCGGTGGAGGCCCACAACGGTTCCCCGTCACGGGGATCTTCAAACAGGTGGCTTTGTCTGAAGATTATGGATAGCATGTGTATATATATATATATGTGTGTGTGTGTTTGTGTGTGTGTATACACATATATATATATGTAATTATATATATATATATATGTGTGTAATTATATATATATGTAATTATATATATATGTAATTATATATATGTGTGTGTGCGTGTGTAATTGTATATATATATACATAAAACCCCTAAAAATCAGCCAGCTTGATGCTTGATCATCATGTTCATCATTGTCCTGCATTTTCCCCATCAAAATTGCCATGTTTGGCTTGCCATCCTGCTACCTCTCCTGAGCTCAGGACATAGTGCAGCCTTCGCAGGCGGCATCGGTTAGCAGAAAAAACCTAATGGTTTTCCTCTACTGGACCAGTTTCAATTGATTTGGGTATGCCATGCATCAATCTGAGTATTCAAAACTGGTATGTTTTAAAGCATTTCCATACTGGAAAAGACCCAAATCTCAGGGTCTCTCTCTCTCTCTCTCTTTCTCTCTCTCTCTCTCTCTCTGGATTTTTGATGGCTATCCGCAGGTGCAAGCTGGCCTCGCGATGTGAGGCCGCTGAAGAAACTGGGAGCCACAGTAGGCAGGCACAGCCTGAGACGATCACAGAACTGCTCAGTCACCAGTTCAAGAGAATGGTCAAGGACAAAGCCTGATTTTGTAAATATACTTCATCGATGCATTCTGATCATTCTGTCACTCTCTTTCATCTATGAAGCCACATGTCACATGCAGTATGTGCCTGTAATGCGGCGAATGTCGCTCAGTGGACAAGCGAGTTGCACTATGATGCGCCACTCTGGCAGCCAGTTTGACTTTAGCTCCATATGCTCCATCCAGCCATCTGCAAGCCATCAAGGGTGGCAGAGGATCTGAAACACGCGATTCCGCGTGCAGGATATGGGACAGCAGTACTTGGGGTGGCAAGAGTCCAGAAATCGGAGTTTTGAGTAAGGCATCAATTCATCGCATCCGCTCATTGTTGAGATTAGACTTTGGAAACGCAAGCAAAAAAATGTTCTTGCTACCCCATGCTTGAAGGCAAGGACACCACGTGTGGGCTGCAATGAAACTGTACCACGATGTGCCACGGGAACCCAACCCGGCAGCTTGATCGGTTCAACACAGCCCATCAGGTTTCCAGGGCCATGTCAGCACAATCTAAAATTTTACCGCGGATGTTGGATGACCAAGGCGCCAAGTAAGCAACACTGCACTGCAAACAGCTGGGAAGGTCCTCAATCTTCTTAAAGTACTCGGGGTCATGTTTGGTCAATGCAGTCAAACAACTCTACACCAAAAAAAGAAAGCATCCGACATCCCATCCCAGCTACAGGTCATTACAGGTCGCCTTACAGGTCGCCTTGGGCATGTTATCCAGTTATCCAACTCATTCCAACTCTATCAAACTTGCGGCACCCGCATCCTTATAGGCCTTAGGGCCTTAGGGCCTTAGGATGCCAATGGTCGCATCACACTGGCACCTCCGCCTTCGGCGACGGCGCGGCGCTGGGCGGCCTCACCGGGCCGGGCCCCACGGCTGCGGTGCCACGGCACGGCAGGCAGCTGCCTGTGGTGGCGCGGCGGTAGCTGCACAGCAAGACGTTCAGACCCTGCAGCCGGAAGAAACACATCAAGATCAGCAAGGCAATCATGTTGAAGAGGATGGTCTCCTGCCATCCAAAAACCCAAGAGAAAAAAATGAGAATCCAGCAATCTGAACTGGATGATTGCTGTCGGATGCTGTTTTGACCCTCTCCGAGCGGCTTAGACTAGCTGATACAAATTGAGCCCGAGCCAAAACACGGAAAACTTTTCCAAGGTTGAAGTGAGCCATTACTTGCTGTCACCACCTCACTACTAGTTTCAAAATACCTTCACCCCCACCCCTTGCGAAGCAACGTTGGCACTACTAGGGCAAGTGGATGCATGGGCAAAAAATCCGGAAGAAAAGTGAAGTGGCATTGCAGGGACTGCAGCCACTCTTTCTGCACTGACCATTACTACTGACACTCCCTTCTCCTTCTCCTTCTGACATTTTAGTTTCCGGTACGGCATCTATATCATTTATGTCTATTAGTCTATTATTTTGACTTGTCAATCTTTCCCTATCGCCTTTCGCTTTAAGATCTATGTCAAAATTGTGTCCAGTCGTCCGCTTTCTGTTACTTGTTGTCAGGCTATTCATCCATGCACTCCCGTATCTCCGTCCAGTGAAGGAGACTCCATGTATTCACCATCAGCCTAGGATCAAACACCAAAAAATCTGTGAGGCTGTGTTGCTTCGGTTACTTGTTGTCAGGCTGTGTTCTTCTCTGTCCTCATGTGAAGTCTCGCTCTTTGGCCAAATATCATCCATCCCCAGACTCGTCAAGGCATGATTGCACGACAAGACCTCAAGGTGAGAAGGCAATGGATAGTTGTGAGGTGTGGCTGGGGTTGATACGCCAAAGGCAACGAAGGTGTGCCCGTTTCAAATTCCGTGGCAAGAGAAAATCCCACCCATGCACCAACCAGCCCGAGAGACTGGGCAAATACCCCCAGCTGCCATCATCTCATGAGAGGTGCAACAAAAGTCACAGGGAGACACGCCGCATTGATCTGGTGAGCTTGTTCGCCACACCAGTGGATCGCAGGCCGTTTTCTCCGAGCAACTGAACTCATTGACCACCTGACGGGCCGGAGAAACGGACGGGACCCACTCGTTTGCAGCGCCACCACTGTTCAAGTGACATGTCTGGCAGTCTTTGTTGCTGAATCATGGGAGGCATCTTCCATGTGGTACTTCAAAAATGGATGGATCGAAGGGGAACCGCAAAGGTGTGGACAAGTGTACAGACGGATGGACTTCAAGATCAAACCTCTTTACAGTCTCTAGCAAGGTTGCTTTGACAAAGCTAGCCATCAATGAGTCATCTTCACAACTGCTGTATCTATGTCGTGCGTACGGAACTTTACGGAACTTTGTAGGGCTCAAATGATTTTGTCTCGAAAGTGGGGACAAGGCTCTGTGGCTTGGACAGCATAGCGGGCTACCATGAGATAGCTCAAGGCATTGAAGGGCTGCGGTAAATCCTCTACCTGTCAGGGCATTGGGATTCTCCAGGTTCCCCTGCTCTACGAGTCTTTACCGGTGCCACGGAGGTAGTTCTTCCAACACATGTCTTACAAATATGTGATGAGGCATAAAAAAGAAGGCATAAAATTGAAACCAATTTTTGGTTGTTTTTTTTTCCGAAAAGTGCGCAAGTGTTCATGCATCTCTCATCCCTTAAGTCATCCGGGATTTTGCTGGATCCACCCATCCACCTTGATGAAGATGCCAGCCAGCAGCAGCTGTGGCATCACCAGCCCGGGCGCAATCGACAGGGCCAGGTTCACACTGGGCACGGCTGCTGAGACCATGAAGCCCACCGCAGCACCGCAATTCGAGACCACAGCCATGATGGCATAGAACCACAGGACCCGATCAGCTGATTCCCCGTTCAAGCCGATGAGTGGGTAGCTGATGGCCACCACCAGGATGGGGAATAAGCATTGCATGATGGTGTCAATGACCACCTTGGCAAAATAGAACGCGGCCGGATGGTAGAGCTTGTCCTGTGTCTCGCGCAGGAACACTGCCCGCTCTGCCGGGAATGCATTGACGACCCCCAACAAGGCAAAGAGGAATTGGGCAAAGACCAGTAGAAAACTGGAGAACAAGCGCGGCTGCAGGCTTGACATGTTGCGTTCCAATTGCAGGAAGATCAAGCCGATCAGAAGTGAGGATGCCACTGACTGGACTGCACGCACAATCGTCAGGGCCTTGTTTCGTTTCACGTTCACCAGCTCCTGATGGCCGCATGTTGCTGAACTAGGAGGGGTGTAGTCTCATGCCTTGTCCATCCAGGATTCCATCCATCTTACAATCATTGAAAATACCTGGAGTGAATATGATTGGCCAATGATTTCCCAGCATTTCAAGGTGCACCAAATCCTGTGAAACCCTTAGATATTCCGGATATCCCCAGTGTCCCAAATGCCATGCCAGGCCCTCCATGCCCTCCCAAAAGGCTCCCGCTGGAACAGTACCACCACCTGCCCGCAGATTCCCGCGCGCTTGGGTGGTGCTTCTGATTGGTGGGAGAGCCCTTATCGGCAGAGGAGATGTCCTCAGCAACCAGCATCCAGAAGTCATGTTTACTATCCTCACAATGGGACACTTACCAGTGGGTGTAAGTGGGGTGGCGAATCATTTGAAGTATATAATCATAAATAATCTTGGTTGTGACTGAGAGTTTGTGGAGATGAAACTTCAGAGGCGGGCCTGAGATTTTCCGATTGCCATGTTCATCGACTACTCTCATCTACTCCCAAAGACACAGTACGTGGACAATGGGACCAAAAGACAACAAGTTAGTAGGAGAGTCCACCACAAAAAAAAAGAATTGAATGATCAAAAACACATTGCAAACTCAAATTGAACGAGCCAGTCCAAGTGAGTATGGACGGTCATTTTTAAAAAGAAATTGAGCTTTGCAAATATTGCAGGAGAAAACGAAGAATATATGACATTGCAAGCTCACAGAAATCAACAAATACCAAATAAAACTGCTTGAAGGATGGCATGTGAAAGATGCGAATCCGCGAGTGTGAGCACCAATATGTATAGGACACGCATGTATATGTATGCATATTACTATATTATATTATACGGCATTATGGAATAATATATTACATACTCTCAATTAAATAAAGGTACGTGTGTACATATATATATATACATAACATCCACAAATATTTACGAAAATCAAGCACCATCCGTCCAATCATGGCAGAGTATAGTCCAACCTTTGCTTCAATGATACCCACCAGCTAACACAATAACATCATTCCAGAAATCTCCATCATGCCGACATCCAAGTGTCTGATAGTTTCTTCAACTGAACCAATTTCTCTTTGTGAGCTGCACGTGCTTCTTCCTTCTCGGGCAACTCAAGAAGATCTAGAAGAACCTCTGGAAGTGGAGTGCCTTCGGGGCATGTGAAGCCCAAATTGCCCAGCGAGCCACGCAAGCTAGAGATAGCACCGTAATAGGCTACCTCACGGCGAAAACATGCTGCGGTATGGGCTTGATGCGTTTCCTTCCTAAACTGTAGGGTACTTTCAAGATCTTTCAGGGCAGTGATGGGGCCACCTGCTTGGGGTCAAGTAGAATATGCACAAAATGATCAAAATGATCAAATTAGAGCAATGTATTAGAGCACCATCCCAAGACATGACTCAAAACATATCAAAACTTTAAAGGTTGCCAGTTCGCGCCCCAGTGGCCCGCCCGGTCTCCAGCAGCAGAACCTTGTCAAAGCGCATGAACACTGCTTCGGAAGGTTGGTGGATGGTAGCAACCACGGTGCAACCTTGCTCGGTGATGTGCTTCACATCTCTCATCAAGGAGTCAGACATCTTGGAGTCCAA
>Ga0126342_10008562_pt1 | contig 18349 bp, 15 predicted proteins | sample Cyp1metagenome_FD_92528 | JGI IMG/M metagenome (GOLD analysis project Ga0126342, IMG submission 92528) | Coral microbial communities from Lord Howe Island, Old Settlement Bay, Australia - Cyphastrea 1 metagenome | ecosystem: Host-associated > Invertebrates > Cnidaria > Coral ...
ATCATATATATATATATACATATCAACCAACAAACATAACTACAGGGGGCACCACATCCCAATCCCCCCCAGGGCCCTCAACACCGGCACTGAACCGCAGAGCGGCGAGCGTAAGGCGGGCAACAAATGCCACGTATCCGCCTGCCCCCCCCCCCCCTGTAGTGATGACATCAAAGTAGCTGAGATTTATGGGTACATGACTGTCGACACGCAGGGAAAAACCTTGAAGGAACAAAAAACCCTTGCACAGAATGGGAAACCACAGCCTCATGCGGGGCTGGATTTTCATCGTCCTTCAAATGGTGATTACTATGGATGTTGAATCCACAGCCATGAATTTTGAAGGCTCACTTTAATCATCTCAGGTGAAGGTAATGTTCATATCAAGTGCTTTTTAATTCAGCACATGTCGAGAGTATTTCCCGCAAAAAGCGGTTGTTTTCACTCAAAGTGACCAGCCATTTGTGTGTCGCTAAATGTCCCTCTGTAAGGAATATTTGATCGAACTTGGGGATCTTGCCAATACCAAGAGATAGATCACCAACAATCAAAATGGTTATACAATATATATATATATATAAATGTACATAGATAAATAGATAGATAGATAGATAGATAGATAGACAGACAGGTAGATAGATAGATAGATAGATAGATAGATAGATTAGATAGATTAGATGATTAGGTTTTTATTAGATTAGATTAGATCAGATCAGATTAGATAGATAGATCAGATCAGATCAGGCCAGATCAGATCAGATCAGATAAGATAAGATCAGATCAGATAGATAGATAGATAGATAAGAGAGAAGATAAGCTAAGATAAGGTAAGATTAGATTAGATAGGTAGATAGATAGATAGATCAATATTCCCTTGGCTATGATAGGTATCAACATATATATATACCGTATCTATAATTTATACTTATACGGATCGATATACTGATATACTGTATGTCCTTTGTGTTCCATCAAATGCATCCTGCCATGTTCAGACCGTTCCAGTTCCACATCCCACCTGCACATTGTAGATCTCCATCGAGGCTGCAGCTCCCGTCTGACCAGATGCACAGCCAGGGGATGCAGAGACAATGTAAAGATCTCTGCATGGCATTCCCAGCCCGACATGTAAACAAATAGAAAAGTAAAAATTCAACCAAAGTAATGACATATCAATTGATTTTTCCATATTTTTTTGATTCTTCTCAGGGTACTATAATTTGAAATATATATATATGGGTAAATTATAATATGTCACTAACCTGAATTAAGGCCATATGGGGATGATTTCCCTTATTGACCATGGTTCCAGTAAGGTCGCAGTGAGGTCGTTATAATTTACCCAGATATATGTTCAACAGGCCGTTGAAGTTTCTTTGGAGCCCATGCCGTGCCACCATTCATTTAAGTCTGTCTCCTTACAAAAAGGGGACCCCCGACTTCGATGCTTTGGCCATCTTTGGCCACTCATTTACCATTAGTGGCCATTTTCGGAAACAAAGCCATCTCATATCATATCAGTACTGTATATGGTTGGTAATTAATATCCCATCATATCATATCCACATCAAATTGGTGTGGATTATACCGTTACACCATGTTATGCCCAATTTTTAAGTTGCAATCCCCACTTGATTCATCCAATTTTCAGTCAGTATGTAACCCATTTATAACCAGTACATAACGATTATCATTTACAAGTCATGCATGCTTCTTAGTATCCACAAAAATACAGAAAAGTGAATGATCACGATTTCAGTAATGTGGGGAACAAATAAAAACAACACCCATTTGGGAATGGTTTATACCACCTATACTTAGGATATTAGGGATGTATTTGTTGTCTTTTTGGGCACAACCATATCTGGTTGGTGGTTTCAACCCCTCTGAAAAATATTAGTCGATGGGAAGGATTCTCCTATATACTATGGAAAATCAAATTTTGTTCCAAAGCACCAATCAGGTACATCTATGATAGTGAACAATCATTCTTACCACTTTTTTTTTAATGGGGATATCATTTGGATAGTGAACCATTGAACCATTGGGAATTTTGATAAATTAAAAATATCCCAATGATCCAATGGTGTTGGTTTTCATCGTGGACCTCCGTCAACTCGCCACTAAAGACAATGATCATATCGTCCCGCGCTGCTGCTGAACAGGCCTTAGAAAATCTTTGGAAATCCAGGAATTCGGTGGATTTTGATATGGATTATAAGTATACCATCTGGTTATGACTAACAGTTTGCCATTGAAAATCACCATTTTTAAAAGGTAAACCATCTATAAATGGGCCATTTTCCATGGCTATGTTAAATAACCAGAGGGTACGTTTGTTTACTTGACTTTAATGGATTTTTGAATGAATTCATGATGATTTATCATGATTTCCCCATATAATGAACATGTAATTCTTCATTTATGGAACTGTTTTTTTTTTCATGCTTTATCCCCAATCTGTGGCCATTAAACAATCTAGGCAAAAGGGTTGACCACTGACATAAGTTCTGCAAAATCTTAAATCAGCCTATTTGGGATCAATGATTGCCCGTATATATAGTCATTGCGAGTGAGCTTGTCCAGAGAGTGTGAGATCATTTTATCATTGTGCATAATTTACCCAAACATACTTTTGAAAAACAATGTAGGTGTGGCTTGGGGTGTTGATACTTTGACCCACACCAAAGTCGCAGACTCCTCTTGCAAGCACCCAACCGCAGCTATCAAAATTTTGCAGTTGCTGGGAAAATCACATATCTGGGCTTCTGCATTGCAGCCACTGCCTGCGCATGTTGCAACTCGCCACACATTTCGAGGAATTTGGAGGATAGTCTGCAGAATCTATCAATCTATCTGTCTATATGTATATATATATATATGTATGTATTTATGTATGTATGTATGTATGTATGTATGTAGGTATGTACGTACGTACATTACATCTGTATGATTCTGTGTGGCCTTCTCTTGTCCAATCTATTCTCGGGGCATCGACACAACTGGCGGCAGTGTCTGCAAAAAGGAGACCAAAGAACATTCACACAGTACTTTTCATGATGTTGACCCTCTGGTAAATTAACATAGACCCTGAAAATGACCATTCGTTAGGGGAAACTGGTCTTCCAACCCCTATCTGTCAGGGTCTATGTCACTGGAGGCTACATCTTCAAAAAACATGGGAACGTTCGGAACGACTATGACTGGTTGGTGGTTTCAACCCCTCCGAAAAATCTGAGTTCGTCAATGGGAAGGATTATTCCCAATATATATTATGGAAAAATGTTCCAAACCACCAAGCAGTTGTTGTATCTTTACCAGAGATTTACCATTGAAATAGCCATTTTTACTGGGGAATATGATCAATCATCCACTTCATCCTGCAGATACCCTGAGACTTTCAGCTTGCCGCGCGGGCCGCGCCTGCCATCGGCCCGTGCTGGGATCAAACCGCTCCACAGATCCTGATCCAAATCGGCCAAGTTGATCCCGTGGATGTGAATAGGTCAAGGGAATCCCCTCCATACAAATCCAATATGTTTTCCATTGTTTTCCTAAGGGAATCACATGAGTTCAAATTAGTTTATATGAGCTATACATTGTTTTTGTTGACCACATTTTACCACTATATCTTGATGACATTGAAAAAAGAAAAACAACTTCCCGAGTTTGAGGCAGGACCAGTAAAAAGGATGATATGGTCATGGTAAACAATATGTAAACATCGGGATACGTCGTGACCAGGCTAAGGGCAGAGCTTAACGAACTGAAGCCGTCATTCCCGCCCAAGACGTAGAGCTGTTCCTGGAACGGACAGATTTTTTGTGCCTTTGTGCCTGGGGTGCAACGAAAAAATGCTGCTGATTCCAGAAAACAAGTTCCTTCAACACTGGAAATCCATCAATTTTGCCGCAAAAAAAAGGATCTACAAATGATGGATCTTCCATATCCAAAATTACTGGAGTCTCCAAAATTACCATGTGGCTTTGTTGGTCCATTTTTTAGGTGCCCTAAAAAAAAACACTGGTTTACCATAATAGTGCGGGTCCGGGTGCAGCATTCTCAGTGCAATCAGGAGCGGAGCGCATCTAAAAGGGCTGTTGTTGAAACTCAATTCCTACTTCAATTGCCATCACCCATCACTTAACCCTTACTTGTTTATAGGGAGTAATGTGGAAGTGAGTCGCAACTGAACACACACACACAAACTTGCATGATTGAATACAAACAACTTGACCAGTAAAGAGTAGATCATATATATAGTTTGCCTTCAACTTGTGCCAGTCGCATTTTGAGTATCAAATCTCTGGGTGATACTCAAAATTTGATCCCAGCCATCCCGGATATCTTTTTTGAGTTGGCCTGACATGCCGTTGCCGCAGCCCTGATTCTACCAATGGAAGTCGGTGGCATTGTCTCCTCAGGCTGCCATGATAAGCTACTTGGTGCTTCATTCAACCCCTCTGAAAAATGATGGGGTTCGTCAGTTGGGATGATGAAATTCCCAATATTATGGAAACATAATCCAAATGTTCCAACCACCAACCAGTAAGTGTCTGTGGGCATGTAGAGGTTGGTGTGACGGGTCAAAAAAACAGAAGACCCATGGCTTCCCCATCGGAAAAGGTTCACCCTGAGGGAAAAACTGTTGGGCCGGGGATGAGGTGTTGACGTCAACACCAAAAACGATATTTTTGGGGGACTGACCATCCATTCTTGAGAGCCATACTGAGCCATACCCAAATTTTGACACATCTCGAAAAGAACAAACAAATGCATCCGAACTGTTCCAGGATGACAATTCAGAACTGTTCCACCAACTGTTTGCCACCCCAAGCGAACCGCGCCGCCCAACCATCACGCGTGCCCCGGGGCCCTGTCCCATGTCTGAGAACCACGAGGGCAAAAACGCTGAACGTCTCGCAATGCAACTCCTGAAACTTCACCTCCAATCCTGAGACGCCCCAGTTGGGAGATGTTTTTGGCTTTCTAGTGGGAATATCTCGATGGTTTACTATATTTATAATTATATGTTTATATATACAATGTTTTAAATGGATGAAATCTACACAAGTCATCATGTAATATCACGGATCTATATAGATAATTGCTGTTTCGAGCCAATGGTTATTCAGCAGTTGTGAGGTACAGTACAGCGAGATCGTCGTCATACACATATCGAGGTGGATGATGGGGTGGTTCTCAAGGGTCTGTAAACTGCTAAAATAAAACATATATGATAACATATGGATACATATGGAGGTTTCCTGAAATGGGGATACCCCCAGTTATCATCCATTTAGGTTATTTTCCATAAAATAAACTATCCAATCTATGCAGCTATTATTGGGTCTTGGGTACCCCATTTATGGAACCCCCCACATCCGGGCGAACTAAGAACCCGGCACGTAAAGATATCCGGCAAATGCTGCCGCGCAAGCGCCGTGTCTTGCTGTATTGATGGGAGGCCTGAATTTCAGGGCTAGATCAGATTGGCATGTTGCGGTGCGTCGCAGCGTCCATGCGAACCACTCCTCTTGAAGCATCCAAAATTGAATCACTCTGCCAAATCAAACTTATCTGCATAAGTTAAACTTTAATGATTCACTGACTGGATAAGTTCAGCCATAAGAGCGCACATTTTTTTTGGCTCAGTTTTCAGGGGGTCCAATTATCATCAATTCTCCCCAGCTGAGGCGCTGGCAGCTTCTCCCAGGAACCATCAAGAGGATCAAAGCGCTCCACCGCAGACAGCGGTGCAAAAGTATCATCCAAACCTGGCGCCGTGGATCCGTGGCTGGGGTCTGGAGTCTGGAGGTTTCCGTTTTGTCATGGGGGTACCCCAAGCTCGCTGGATGGTTTTGAAGGGAAAATGCTATTAAAATGCTATTAAAATGGATGATTTAGCGGATTGTCCATGGTTTTTTTTCGGATTTTCCGTGAAATAAACCGGCCGGCCTGCTGGGGTATACCCCATTTATGGAACCTCCCCCCAAAAAAATATTTGGATGGGATGGGTCATGCTGAGGGGAACCCAAGAAATCCCAAGAATGGAATGGGTTAAAACACGTTAAAACTAATGGATCAACATCTGCAGTCTGAGATTTTGACTCATAGCCATAGATTGAAGGTCAGTCTTCTTGGAATTTGGCCTCTTTTGAACGCTTACAAAATCTTACAAATAAACTGTCTCATGGCTAATTCACCCACAAAAGACACGAAGACACCAACCTCAAGCCACCTCCAAACATCAAGTCTGCACTGGTTGGTTTCTCCTTTTCCAAATCCTACGACACCCACACTACAGCTGGGTCACATCAGTTCATAGAGTCTTTGGCCCTTGGCCCTCAACAGGTCATGGTCTCAACTTCCACTGGGCCCTGCTCCCAGTGATTTCATAGGGCCTCCAACCACATAGAGACGCTCACGTTGCAATTCGTGGATCAATTTTCCAATGGCACCCCTCAAAGCCTCGTAGCAGTTTGCAGCGGAGCCCCAGTTTGTCACTGGAGAATTATAAGATTACCATTGCAACTTATCCAGCTATATGAAGGCCAAACAAATCTGGTTCAATGCTGGGAATTAGTTTTTCTATGCATGGACCAGGGTAGTTATACTCTGTTTGCATTCATGGTACATTGCTCAGTCACCCTCCTGTTTTTGGCTGGCGCATGGTAGTTCACTCCAAAATGCAGGTAATCTACGATTTGTTAAATCCCTGCCTAACAACTGTCATATTTAATTAACTCTCCCTGTTTTCAACACCCTGACACCCTAATCATGAAGACCCCTCCGAAAGCCTTTTTTTTGATGCTGGATCTGATCATTCGGGATCATTGGGGGGTCCAATGGACCAATCAATCAGTGTGATCGCTGAAACGAACACTTTCCTGGGATACTGTTGGGCTTACTAGTTTTGAACATACACCACAGGACCACAAGCCATAGGTGATAACTTAGTTATGAGTTATGACTGAGTGGTATGATCCAGACTTTTTTTTAGAATTAATTGATGTCTCCTCTGAATCAAACGCGCTGATGGTTTTGTTGACATGTTTTTCCATGTGGGTGGATGTCAACTCCATTCACCGTCCACAATTGGATCTAAGAATTAACCAATGTTGGATTTTCTTGACATTTAGGACTTCCCAATTACCAATGAAGATCATCTAATCTCAACAAATGGATGGGACAATTGACAGGAGACCCATGGTTTTGACCCTCAAATTTTCCAGGGAGTCCTGTTGATTTTATGCACCTTGGAGCAAGTGGACAGCCGTCCCGCTGTCATTGGCGCGTCCGCTAGGGAGCAAACCTCTGCCGATTTTTTTTGCGGTTGCGATCTCGTGAGTGCTAGGAGAGTGAAGGTTCCTAGCCTGCATTTACCATCGATTTTCGCATGATTTCGAATTGCAAGATGGCCGTCTTATATTATTGGGGACCATTCTTTGGCTTTCAAACTTCGAGTTGGGTCACCACAATCAACCACACACACTGAACATCTCTGCTTTTTGTGAAGGTTATATCAGTTATATCCTCTATTTCCGAGCCAATCCTAGTGCTGAGGGTCACTTCACCTTGGCATGTAATTCAAAGAGGCTGACCAACAGACGTTGATTTTCCCAAATAGCCTGTCACTGACACCACATCTTGGGGGCGACTTTTGTTTGGATTAATACGAAATAAGTTTGCCAAATTTTCGGCAACACAAATCATGATCGCTGTGGCTTCAATCATGTTCAATCCTTGAATTCTGAAAACTGTCAAGTCCTAGGTCCTAGGTCCGCGTCCCAATGGCCGTCCCAAGTCCCCTTCCAGTTTTCGGCGAGAGACCGCCAATGCCAGATTCGTTTCAATTGCCGTTGCCTACGATTTGGTGATTGATCCCTTCCGCCTATCGCCACCCAGTGAAATGTATTGGATAGAAAAAAATGGCGTGATAGGGTTACTTTGTAAATTACCCTCTGGTTATGACTAACAGTTTGCCATTGAAAATCACCGTTTTTAATAGGTAAACCATCTATAAAGGGGCCATTTTCCATGGCTATGTTAAATAACCAGAGGGTATATTGAATTGATGATAGAACTTGTTCATCTTTAGGCAGACTCGTAAAGGTGCGAGACAACCGATGAGGAAAGGAAAAAGGGGGCTGCAAAGTCAATCTTGACCCGCATTTCGGGGGGTCACGTCACAACATTTACCGCAAAACAACACTAGCAGTAGCGGCAACAACAAAACACATATAAACAAATCGCATCCACAAAACATGTTTCCAGAATATTCCAGACCCTGAGACTAGACTATTATGGGATGGTGATTTAGCTTGTTGAGTATAGACCCAGAACTCTTTGCCTAGTGGCACTGCTGAAGCAATTGACAACGGCGCCTGACCATTGCGTTCTTGCTTCAGCAAGTCTGCCAGTATCGCATGCGGTGCAAAGGCACCATAACCTGTGAGTCGAGCACAGGTTAAGGGGCAGCAATGCTTTTTGGTTGGTTGATAGCATTGATAGCATTGATAGCCATGAACAAAGTGGATGATCGTATGGGAATTCCCAGTGAACCAATAACGATAACCATCCATAACCCCACTAATTTAGTATCATTTAATCATATCAACCGTCATTATCAATCATATTCAACTATACATCCCAATGTTTGCCCATCTTTCAAATATATTCAAACATATTCAAGTTTAATCATCAAACACCAGGTTTTTTGGGCCCAGCTGGCTTCCTCAACATGGCAGTCCCGCCTAGGTGGACCATGGGGCAATCTGCGATGGGACCGGGCTATTCCCGGGCGGGGCGTTTTGCAACTCGCCGGAAGCAACAGGTGCATCGAAGTGTTTCCAGACGCACGGGACTCACGGGACCCAATGTTTGGTCGAAATTCTGAATGGGGCTGAGGCAAAAAAGCCCAAAAAATCCCAAAAAAAACCCAAAAACCTGTTTTTAGCTGCACAAAAAAATATCATCATACGGTTAATACGGTCTAAGGAGTATCTGAGTCCGCGTTCGGAACACGTCTGATCTCTGACAAAAATCGAAAGATCCAGCGCCGCACTTTTTCGTCGCTGGGCATGGTTGACCCTGCGAGCAAACTCTCTCCGTTTGGAGAGGATCTTCTGGGCGATTTTCAGATGCCCGCCCTACCTCCAGCTACCTCCAGGCCGTCTTTGTGGACTTTGGGCGCTCCAAGACCTTCCAAAGTTCAGAAACCGTCACCATTAGACTCTAGACAGCCATCAGGGGATCCTTTTGGGCCATATGTGGCACTTCAATCTTGATGGGAAAACAATCTAGTCTAACTCTTGGATGACATTTTGCAATCTCCGAGTTGCAGCTATGGGAATGTAACCAACGTCACAAACGCTGGGTGAAGATTTGAACCATCAACAAAAAGAGAACTGTTGAACTCAGAAAACTGAAGGGATCCTACCTGGTGATGGTTCATCATCGTCATCATCGTCATCATCATCATCATCATCATCATCGTCATCATCATCATCATCATCATCATGATGATCATGATCATGATCATGTTCATATTCTTCTTCAGACTCGTAATCATATTCAAAATATTTCAAAATCATATGCGTATGTAATTTTCATATTTAATATGTATGTTATTTTATTCGTAAAATTGGTCAAAAACCAAGCATACCCAAACATACCCAAAGAACTGCAAGTTTAAGTATTCCAACTTGCAGGGCAGTCTCCCTCTGAGTCTGCAGCGTGTGATCGAGTCCTGCTCAAGCTGGCACTACCTCAAGGATCAGTTGTGGCCCAATGGCCGTGTCCGAAAATGGTGGTTTCACCGTTTCACCAGCCCAGTTATGGCCCGAAAATGTCGGGAAAAAATTGATTCAACTGATTCAACATCTTCTGGGCTAGCGAATATTTGTTCAGATCAACATCTCCGGCAGTTCCGGCAGTGGCTCCTGGTGAACTATCTCCACGATGGGCTAGTGGGTAGGAATAGACTTGGGGCACCAACACCATGGATTACAGTGAATGGTTTGAATCACTAAAAATAGGTAGTTGCCAAGTGATTTTCAGTTGTAATTCAGAGCAAACACATTGTGAGTTCGGCGATCCTTGAATATCGGTCAAATCTCATGCTGCTAGAATCACGATCATACAAATCATGTTAAACCTTCATCATTTTCTGTCAAACTCCCCATGGAGTGTGGATTTAATTGCTTGCGAGTTGAAAGACACCCTCATATGATCTCATCTGTATCCATGTCTGACTGGCTTAATCCGAACAAACAAAAGAACATGTGACCGTTTCTTGAGATGGGGGACGCAACATCCAATTTACTGGCAATGCTGCATGGTTTTCCCTTATCCAATCCACCATTATCAACCATGATTAACCATCATTAACAATCATTAACCCATTAAGTCAACCAGTATTCGTATAGCTTAAGGTTATTTACTTTACCCATTAAACAACCGTTATCAACCCCAGATCTCAGCTTCCCGGCTCGCTCGTGGCCTCTCAGCCTGTTAAGGGGAAATCCATGGGGTTTGCCATGTTTTTGTTGGATAAAGGTTCCGTGCAACCCTGACGTGGCTCCGCGCCGGAATTGCGGAAAGGTTGCGTATTTTTGACATGCCATGTGGGTGGACTTTCAATATGTAGATGTATATGTGATCCATGATCATCATCATCATCACCATCATCATCACCATCATCATCGTCATCACCATCATCATCATAGTCACCATCATCATCATCATCATCATCATATCATCATCATCATCATCATCATCATCACCATCATCATCGTCATCCCTGATGAAAAAAGTTGATGCTACTATCAGATTCAGCATATTTGCCACAGGTGATGGAAGTGTTGTTGATCCCTTATGAAGATATGTTGATGCTATCATCAGATTCAGCATATTTGTCAAAGGGGGTGGTGGAGGATTTGTTGATCACTTATGAAGATAAGTTGATGTTGTTCCTTATTCAACATATTTGTCAGAGGGAGTGGTGGATCTGTTGATCCCTTATGAAGATAAGTTGATGTGATTACCTCATTTAACATATTCGTCGGAGGTGGTGGTGGATTTTTGGCCCCTTTATGAAGATAAGTTGTTGTTATTCCTTATCCAACATAGTTGTCAGAAGGGGGTGGCGGATGTTGATATCTTATGAAGGCAAGTGGGTGTGATTATTCCATTTAACATATTTGTTATAGGGTGTGGTGGATTGCTGATCCCTTATGAAGATGAGTGGATGTGATTAACCCATTCAACATATTTGTCATAGGGGGTGGCGGATTTATGCTCCCTTATGCATATAAGACATATAAGTTGATGGTGTTACCCCATTCCACATGAGTTGACACTGGTGATCATTATGATCATGATGATGAGATCATGATGATGATGATGATGATGATGATAAAGATGATTGTAAGTGAGACCATGATCGTGATCATGATGATGATGATCATGATGATGATGATGATGATGATGACGGTGACAATGATGATTGTAAGTGTGGAACAACGTCCGGGTTGAACGGAACATGTTTAAGGGGTTTTCAAACTGCAGATTTTATATTCATCCAATTTTTCGATTTGGATTTTATTCTAGTAGATTCAGTGGGTTTTCCTTCTTTTTAATTTGTGTTTCCTTCATCCAATTCCAGGGAATATGCAAAACAGAATTCTTGCGATTCTTGGGGTATATGTTTCTCGTTTATGCGTTCAATATGCTTTAATCATTGTCAACCAAATCAGAGCTTATCTTAGGTAACCTGCATTTTTAAAATGCTGGTGAGTTTCTATCGCCATTGATGGCAAAAAATTGAAGTACAAACTACCCTACGTCAAAGCTTTTCAAGTGAGAAGTGTTCAAAACCCCAAAATCGTGTCCCTTGAAAAACTGATTGCTTGTAGAACGGGATTCCACGTTCACGGATTCTGATATTCCCCATGAAATATTGGTGAGTATAATCCCCGAACGAATCACCAATCAACATTCATCAAGTAGTCATGGTGAACCCCCATAAAACATCATAAAACATCATAAAAACTCAAAAAAAAATCATAAGACATCATTAAAAAAATCATAAGACATCATAAAACATCAATAACACCCATATAAAAACCCTTTTCAACCTTTAAAATCATCCACCAACCATCAACCAGCACCCTCTTGGTACAGCTCGCTGCCCGACCCTCGAAGGAGTGGCCGGATAGTAGAACTCGCCCTAGGCTTCGCTGCGGGGCTTCGCCGCTGCGCTGATTTCCTACAATGTTCACGAATCTTCGTCAGATTTCATCCACTATTTTAGAATTACCATCTGCTTATGACATTCACAGTTTGCCATGGAAAGATCCACCATTTTTAAGAACGGTAAACCATCTATTTTTATAGGCCATCTATACCATGGCAAACTGTGAATGTCATAACCGCTGCGGGTATCTCCAGTACGTCTGGATCCAAGGGATTTGAGATAATAATTGTCGGGATTATCCACAAAATCCGATTCGTGAAACGCTGCAGTTTTCGGATCTTGTGTTTACTGAAGTATCATGAATTAGATGATGCCCTCTGGTAAACTAACATAACTATGGAAAATCACCATTTTCAATAGGTAAATCCACTATTTCTATGGCCATTTTCAATAGCTACGTTAAATTACCAGATGATGATCATCATGATGATGAATATTGTTTTCATGATGATGAGGGTATCTCCATGAATCTTGCTGATTTTTCGAATACTTCACGAATCTGGGGCACAAAAAAGGGGTGATTGAATGGGCTGTTTCCCTGAATCCTAACCATCGTTGCAGTGCACAATTCTTGAATACCCCCATCTGTTAACATCTGTTAAGTTTTCCGTTTTTTGGTAAGGGTATGGATTCCCATGCTTTTGGTGGTATCTTAATGCTTGTTTGGTTCTCTTACCACCTCTACTGTGTTGTCTCCTCATCTCTTGTTTTGTCAAGTGACATTTCCTTTTTACGCTAGCAGCATGTGGCAGGAAACCATGGTAGCTATCACTATCTAAAAACATGGAGCAGTCCTACAAAAATGTCCCTGTGAAACCAAAACCTAAAACAAATCCGGAATCTGTTCTTCTCTGGGTCATGTTCTATTGGTGATTTCTTATTTGAAAATTCCCTGCAGCCAAAATTTCAAGTCGTGTGATCTGTTCCCCCTTTACAAAGCAATCATCTTGTGTGAAGCCTGCACAATATGTATACAACGATAAAATCAGACATTACTGTGTATGTGTAAGTATATCATGTACATAGAAACATAGAAGATTGTGTCATTATGTATAAAACAATAGTATATAATAGTATATAATAGGATATAATAGGATATAATAGTATATAATAGGATATAATAGTATATAATAGGATATAATAGTATATAGTAGTATATTTCACTAACCTGAATCGCAGTGAGCCAGGCCTTCTTGGCGGCTTCGCGCAGGTTGGCTTCACTGCTTGGAAGAAGGCCATGACCTGAAGGCTGTTTGATATGCAGTATGTATAATTATCATACATTTATGGATGTGTATACATAATTATACAAATGTGTGTATGATATACCTAATTCTATGGATACATATATATATATATATACACATACATATATATATATGTGGGCTATGATCTACAGTACCTAATTCTGTGGATTGTGTATGTACATGACACACATCCATGCATGTGTATATATATATAATCACTGTACATGTATCTGGAGTCTAAGTTTATTTGTATTACATGAAATGCATCTCTTTTACAAAATGCACATATTCATATATACATTCAAACATGGAAGTATAGGATATGGACAGAACAAAGACTCACTCAATGTGAGCGATAAACAACCAGGTTTCACATAGACAAACAATATGATCCTAAACGACAAACAGGTATGTATATACCCTCAGGTAAACTAATATATAACCGTAAATCACCATTTTGAACAGGGACATTGACATCATCTATTTCTATGGACCATGGCTTCGAAATAGTTTTTTTTAAGTTTACTGTGGGACAGCTTGACCCGTGGCCATCCCTATCCAGTACTGTCGGACATCCCGCAGTCCCATCCATACCAATCCCAGCCAAGCAGACCCATAGTTGCACCCAAGGGTGGTTGAACAACAGCTCCACTGTTGGCACAGTGTCCCCCCAGCAAAGCAACCTTCTGCCTGGCGATGGCTGCGTGACATTTTACAATACAGCCTCCCCAAGCTTCAAATGGTGTTAAAAATTTTACACGCCCCATTTCTGGTGAAATTTGGGATGGTTTTCTGTGTTCTCTTGGGTTTGCCACTGGGTGCCACTGGTACATTGCCACTTGCTCAAAATTCGATTTCTACGCTGAGATCCAACACACTTTTGGATTGATTGGTGAGTCATGGGCATTCTGGTGCAGATTCAAAAATGATCGCGACCTGACATCATGTTTGGTTTTACAAAAATCTGGGGTGGTTTCAGATCGAAAAATTGTCAATGGATTGGTTTAAGGGAAAATTTACAGGAAACCATAGATTTTCCCATTAAATATGGGGCTTTCCTGTAAAATTTCCCTTAATCCAATCCATTGAAATTGCGGATTCTGGCAGTCCAACCGGGTTTCTATCTATTTCCGGCTCTGACCTCAACTCTCACGGCTTCCCCCTGCCTCGGATTTCGCGGTTGTGAACGCAAGGCACCCAGAACACAACCAGAGTTGGTACCTGGAAGACAACACGACTGGGGAAGTTCTTCAATTATGGCAACCCCCAAAAGGATTGACAAGCAACACCCTACTGAAATAGCGGTGATATGATGTGTTTTTCTACTTTTTTGGGGTTGCTAAAAGAATGAAGTGTGGTCTATGAAGTCCCAATTGATAAAGCACCAACATGTCCTATTGGTTTATTGGTTTATTGTGGAAAAGAAAGAACTTTGGTAAGACATTGTTTCTCAACCTTGCAATTGGATTCACCGTAGGAACAATGCATCATAAAACCAAAAAACAAATATAAACAAACAACATATATGTATATATTTCATAGTAAACCATGGGATGAAGTCATGGATATCTTCATCTCCAATCTCCGCCCGTCTTTGCGGGTCGTCACCAGCGCGATCCGAACGCCGAGGCAAAACCTGGACGTAGGGAGCTCCCAGCGGGATTTGTGTCAAACGTCCGGCTGGATGTAAAGAAAACATTGGTGCCTGTTTAAGTTGCTAAAATATGGAGGTTTCCTTAAAAACAAATGGGCCAGTTATCATCCAGTCGTCATGGATGACCAGTTTACTTAGTCTTATGGTGAGTTGGTTGTCCCCCATTTGAAGAAACCTCCAAATGTATGCCCAACAAAAACATGAAGCTCGTATTTGTCAAATGGTGATGTGTCGACGCTTTTCCACATTCAGGTCTGCTTCACCCAAAGCCACACCAAAGCCACAAAACCGATGGTTATGCCATGTTATGCCAAAAAGATCCAAAAAGAACATCAAGTTTTAAGGAATCTAAAGTTCCCATTTCCCCGAAATCAGTCTTCGTTCTTTGGGGAAGTGAAATCTTCAGCCATGAACCATGTTGAATCTGTGCTCCGCTGAGATCCAAACTGAGTCCTTTTGTGATGGGGGTGCTAACAGTCCTGCGAAAGCGCTCCATCAGTTGTTGGTTCATTTGGGAAGCTTGGGATATGGGAGCTATGTTGTTTGCATGAATCTATCATGGAAACAACAACAACAACAACAACAACACCAACACTAGATGAATTCTACAGTACATGCTAAGAGTTGAATATATAAATGTAAACTAATCAATACATGAACAACACAACTAATAAATCGATACATAGTTTGTTCATGTAGTAGGGATAGCTCTTCCGACTCCATCATGGCGGTCCTTGAACTTTGGAATAGGTAACGCCAGTCCTTCCTGGTCAGCTGCCACCCGTTCGAGTGCTTGTGATTAGAAGAAACCAGAACTGTCACACACTGGCCCTCAGAGGGAAAGTACATCAATGTGGCACACAAAATGCAATGAATCATCCCCAAACCAGAAATATCCAGAAATCTTTGGGTCTTGGGGCAAACAGCAAAAATGGTGGGTTCCACACATTCGCCTTGGTCCAAGAGTTCAAACGCCTCGGCTTCGACACGTCAGCCATTGTTTCATGGGAAGCAGAATCAAAACATTCAGGAAACATTGTAGTTTAGTAAACCCCTGGGAAATCACTGTTCTATCTCTTTGGGGGTTGCGATATCTTCAAATCTGTAGTGACTCCAGTTGTCATGTTTAAAATATATTCAAATATTCCTTGATGCAACATGATCCAACCTATCAAGAATGAAAACGGTGACACGTTTCTTTCAAACAAATGTGGTGCTGCAGCGAAGTGATCCCAGAATCGACAGCTATTGATCCAACGTCCAAGTTGTTTGGTTTGCACCTCTAAGTTTTCAAATTGGACATAATTTGTTGTTGTTGGCTTCTCCATCTGGTTGCAGTTCAATAATTAGTTACAACCTAGCTATTCCTACAGTAGGATGTGTTGGTCTAATCGGCCTAACCCCAAATGCTTTGATTGTCAATACATAAATTCTTGTAACCTTTCTTGTCGGTGGCTCAGGCCTGAGTTTTCAGGTACCAGGCCCAAAGCATAATTAGTGCTGGTGAGTTGTATCAATTATATTCCCATTGCAGTGATGAGCTGTAAAGCTCCATTTAGTTTTCGCGGGATTTTCAATGTAAATCATGTTACAGTAAATCTCCACTTCCCGAGGGTTGAACCATGGTTAGATCCCCATTTCCACGTCCCAGAAATATATATGGCAAATGCCTGGGCTTTGCCCCGAACCGCAACGACGATAGGCAACGCATCATCATCATGATCATCATCATGATCATCATCATCATCATCATCATTGTTGATCTTCCCAATTCAATGTAGAGTTTAAAAGGGGGGGTGGGATTCTAGTATTCCCTAATACCTTTGTTGATCTTCCCAATTAAATGTAAAGTTGCAACAACATTTGATTGGGAATGGGAACCCTCTACGCTGCGAAGCCCAGGCGTTGCACGTGTATGTATGTATGTATGTATATATATACATATATATGGTCTTATATGGTCTTGTATGGTCTTACATGGTAAATCCCATTCAATTCCCATTTAATTCCCATTTTAAATATATGATATATGAAGATATATGTACATATATTATACTCCCCATGCATTTCATCCAGATCCCTGACTTATTATATGGGGGTTTCCTAAAATAGGGGTATCCCCAAATCATCAATGTTAATAGGATTTTCCATTATAAAACTAACCATTTTGGGGCTCGCCATTTATGGAAATGCCCATCTGGTTGGTGGTTTCAACCCGTGTGAAAAAATATGAAAGTCAGTTAGGAATATTATTCCCAATATATGGAGAGTCATAAAATTTCATGGTTCCAAACCACCAACCAGCCATATGATTAAGTATGGTTGCAAACTCCCATGTCCACCAGGGACCCACCCAGCCATTCTGTTGCCATCGAGGCGCCGTGTTCAGCGCTGAGGCCGGTGTGCCGAGGATGGCATGGGCGCTGGCGGGCCGTGAGGGAAGACCTGAAGCGATCAACACAAAGAGATGGGGCTCATGATGTGATCATGACTAGTAATGGTTAGTTAATCGTGATTACTGGTTGGTGGTTTTAACCATCTTGAAAAATATGAAAGTCAATGGGAAGGGTTATCCCATATATGATGGAAAATGAAAAATGTTCGAAACCACCACGTTTTCCACGTTTTCTGACTGCGTGCAAGCTCGTTTGGGGGAGCGTAGCACTGGTAGCTAGGTCCACAGTTCCCTTTGGAACTTACACTGCTAACTCCAAGCGCCGTCTCGGGAACGGCAAGGCTGTAAGAGCTCCTGCGTCTCGTGTGCACGGTCGTGGGAGGTGCTCTGCCAACCAATTGTCAACAGTGTGAAGCGAGAAAGTCGCCCATGGAATGGATGCACTTTGCACGAAGGCCTGGATCATACTGAAGGGACGCCTGGCACTTATGAACTTATAAACTAACTTAACATGAACTTATGTTGAGGGGTGGCTAAGTTGTGTTATAAGTTTTATAACTTTTTAGTATCGTTTTTTTGCGTTTTGTGGTTTACGTTTTTTTTGGCGGCCTGCGCACTTTGTTTTTCATCCCAGCAAGAGAAAAACGGTGTGTTTTGTGTCAGTGCACTCGACGCGGTGTAGCGCGGCATTGTCACAGCGCGGCAAATCTTCAACTGGCAGCAGGGTAATCTTAGTCAGGGTGATCAAGCGAGACCAGCGTGTAAAGGTGGGTGCTATTTCTTCTTCTTTTTGC
>Ga0126342_10008563_pt1 | contig 18348 bp, 18 predicted proteins | sample Cyp1metagenome_FD_92528 | JGI IMG/M metagenome (GOLD analysis project Ga0126342, IMG submission 92528) | Coral microbial communities from Lord Howe Island, Old Settlement Bay, Australia - Cyphastrea 1 metagenome | ecosystem: Host-associated > Invertebrates > Cnidaria > Coral ...
ACAACTATACAACTATACAACTATACAACTATACAACTATACAACTATACAACTATACAACTATACAACTATACAACTATACAACTATACAACTATACAACTATACAACTATACAACTATACATACATACATACATACATACATACATACATACATACATACGTAATCTAATGATAGGCATCTGATTTACATATGCCTATACCTCAAGTGAAAGACTGCTTGTCTCAGGGCATTCTATCTCTTGATTCATAGATGAATATTCCATGGCGATGGCGAGAGTATACTGTCACCGCCGGATCCGATGTGGCTGCCTCCTGTAACTTCAAGTAGTGAACATGGCCCATTTGTAGATGATTTGCCTATGACATTGGTGATTTTCCTTAGCTCCGTTCTACTGGGTATCCGCACCATACGATTTATATTTTTGATATGTTAGTTGAGCATTCCCTAGCTGCGGAGAATCTCCAATTTATATGCACACACATTTATCAGATTACAGGCATTTGCACATGTCCCTTTTTAGGGATTTTGAGCATCACCTTCAAGTGTCTGTTGGGAGATTATCCCCAACGCTTGGGTGATGCTTAATTAGGATGTTTACCACCCCCTGTACTTATGAAATGGATCGCACCTCCACCCATGGAAAGAAACCTGCAGCGCTTTCAGTGTTTTCTGACGAGTTGGGATGGTGAGATAGCCAGAATTCTTTGTGAACAGCAGCCATTTGGGCTGCTCAAGTCACTGCTTTCTCTGTGTGACGCATGTCCATTTTGGCTGCTGTTTTTTTTTTTCCCCACAGGAGTGCCTATTGATCAAAAGCCACTCAAGCCACCCGCTCCCTCTGAGGTCTTTTCCGCTGAGTCCCCGAGCAGTTTCACAGGTCCACAGTTGGGGCAGCACTTTTGGGGATTTCTAAATGACAAAGGTAGGAGCAGTTTACCTGTAAGGATTCTATATTCATTTCGAGGAACTCAAAGTTGTCATTTGGTGCACCACCAAATTCTTGCCGAGGTGGTTTTACTTCGAGTCTTAGCAAACTTTGATCATTGCCGATCCAAAACTGGAGCCGCGGAAAATGGCCCATTTAATTTGTAGATGATTTTACCTATGAAAAGATGGGGATTTCCATAGCTACGTTAAATTTGCTTGTACCAGAGGATAAGCAATGGCAAGCAACCGCACTTTTGACGGTGTTTTCAAGCTGTCAGATAGGATAGGACCCATGTGGACAGGTTGCGCATTCCACAGGTTGCTGGTCAAGTTTCATACTGCAACAACGAATGTTTGAAGAACCTTGGCCAATCAAAGAATTGTCTTCGCTTTTTGTCAGTCATGTCGGAGGTAAGGGACCATTTCAGGGGTGAAGTGAACAAGGGGAACAAACTGAATAAACAGTTCCCTTTTATATAATTTTAAAGTCAATCTACGAGAGTAGTCCTGGGCTAGAAATACAATATCTTCTCCCAAGCGTTTCTAACCCAACAGCTGACCGGCCTTTTGGGCCCTGATGCCATGAAATTTGACCAGATGTTATTTCAGTGTGGCTTGGCACAAGTGCCATGGCTGTTTGTAGAGCCGCTACTGGTGGTTTGGGCCAGATTGAGTTCTGTGGATTTTCCATGCACAAAACTGGCTTTTCTAGACACTCATCACTCATTTTGAACATCTTGATCTCTAATTGGCCATCCATGTCTGGGGCCCCTGTTGATCATTCGGTCATGCAGCTTCCAATAGACTCAATAGATGGATATCTGCTGGATCCAACACACATGTCTTGCAACGGTTGACGCAACGGTTGAAGATGTGGGTTTCAAACATGGGGGGAATATCCCCACCACATTCAGCATGGCCGTTGAATAATGGGGGAACATGATTTTCTAAACAGGATTTGTGCGTGCCGAATTTTCAACCTTGATCCAGATTTTTGTCCCAGAATTGGTTCAAGGGAAGAATCGCAGAAAGTCCGTTCTATTTTGATGGCAGACCATGATTTCCTGCAACCTTTCCCGACAATACCAATCCAATGACCATGACGACCCATTTCCATGCCGCCGTAGTGGCAGTTGAAAAGGGGTTTCACCAATGTGCAGCGACCAGATAGATCAGTTGCCATGGAAAAAGGCTGGCGATTTGTGGTTCATTTTCACCGGGATCATCAAATTCTTAGTTCCCACGTTTGGATGCGCCGATGGATAGCAATGGACGCAGTTAGTTGTTGAAGAAGTGTGTTGTACAGGACAAGGATCCAAAGCCTGTTCTCAATGGCGGAGTGCAGATCCTTGCGAAGCTCATTTGATGCTCCAACAAATAAAATTGATTGTACTTCGCTTACAGTTCCTGCAGATGCTTGCTGGATGAAGCCTAGACTAGAATCTCCCGAAGCTACCAGTATGCTGCATTTCCAGCACAACCCTGCCGCTTTTTGAAGCTCAAGCAAGCAACCGTAAATCCAAAAAAAGGCTCAATTTCCAGACCTGTGCAATATTGTGGACCAGTCTCTTGCAAAATCAATGTATGTGTGAAATCACACGAATGTTTCTGATATTTCTGATATTTCTGTTGATGCGAATTCCATTCCTGCTCTTTTAGGGGCACTAAACCCTCCCCATGTGGGAGTTTTTGAGCTTTGGGCCCCCGAACAACCACGAGTTATCGCGTCAATTTTAGGAATCCTATGGTTTGGAGGGTCGGATTCGGCAAAAGATACCAGTCGCGATATGGCAAGAGGTGGTTGCAATGAGGAGATGCGGAGTAAGATCTATCCTTCAGGCATAAGGATGATCCCAGCTGATCGAGGTCCTCATTTTTAAAGGGAAGTTTGAGTGATCATGGTATTCTTCGTTATTCTATACACACATACTGTATTTTGGAGCTGACGCTCTTCGTCGGCTCCGCCGGATTACTTGACCCTCGATTGCATCGCAGGGTGGGCTTGAAAGCTATGGAATGAGGACCTGCTTCAGAAATATATTCCGTATGCTTTTTTGAACATATTCAGCATATTCATAAAATCATGGAATTGGAACTTTGTTGGAAATCGGCGATTTTTTTCTTGGAGCAAGTGGGGAAGGCTTGTTCCCGAAAGCTCCTGTGAAGGGTTTTTCCTAAAGAATTGCTGCCAATTTCAACTTTCCACTTCGTGTAAAGTGCCTCTGTGTAAAGACTTCTCTGTGTAAAAGCTTCTGTGTGTAAAAGCTTCTGCGTGTCAAAGCTTCTTTGTGTAAAGACTTCTCTGTGTAAAAGCTTCTGCGTGTGAAAGCTCCTCTGTGTAAAGGCTTCTCTGTTTACAAGCTTCTGTGTGAAAAAGCTTGTGCGTGTAAAAGCTTCTCTGTGTAAAGACTTCTCTGTGTAAAAGCTTCTGTTTGTGAAAGCTTCCGTGTGTAAAAGCTCTTTGTGTAAAGACTTCTTTGTGTAAATGTTTCTGTCTGTAAACGCGCCTGTGTGTTAAAGCTCTCTGTGTAAAGACTTCTTTGTGTAACAGCGTTTGTGTGTAATAGCTTCTGTGCATAAACGCCCTTGTGTGTAAAATCTCCTCTGTGTAAAGGCTTCTCTGTATACAAGCTTCTATGTGAAAAAGCTTGTGCGTGTAAAAGCTCCTCTGTGTAAACGCATCTGTGTAAAAGCTTCTGTGTGTAAAAGCTCCTCTGTGTAAAGACTTCTCTCTGTGTAAAAGCTTCTGCGTGTAAAAGCCCGTCTGTATAAAGACTTCTGTGTGTAAAAGCCTCTGTCTAAGAGCCGCTCTGTGTAAAGACTTCTCTGTGTAAAAGCTTCTGTGCGTAAAAGCTTCTGTGTGTAAACAAGTCTGTGTAAAAGATCCTCACCTCTCTCCAGCTTTCTTTCGGGCCACGCTGTTGCCTAGTTTCAATCTGTAACGTCGTTTCTTGTTGAAGAATGCCAAGAACATGTGAAAGCATCGCTCGTTTTAAAAATTGAACATAAACAGCACACAAAGTGCTGTGATTTACAGCATTTTGCGCTGTCAGATGGCAAGAACCCGCGTAAATACCACAGTTTTAGTCTCCCAAAGTGGCTAAAATCTGGTTATTTACAGGGTTTCGTTCACGTCACGATTTTCGATTGTTTGAAAAACGCGTGAATACCAGCATTTTTTGCGTTCATCCGAACAAAAAAGGTGTTCAAAAAATGCAAAAAACAGTAATTTACAAGGGTTTGGCGCCGTCACGGGCAAAAAACTGCGTAAATACCAACGTTTCAGCGTCCAAAAGTGGCCAAAGCACCGCTATTTACAGTGTTTCGCGCCTTCCACGTTTTCTTGACATTGCAAAAAGTGTGTAAATACCAGCATTACCCGCCAAAACATGCTGTAATTCACAGGTTTTTTTTTTTCCCACCTTCAAAAAACATTGGTATTTGCAGTGTTTTGTGCATCTCTAGTCAAAAAAAGTATTGGTATTTCAGCATTTTCTACGATTTGCATTTTTCCCGCAAAAGACGTTAAAACTCAAAAATGTTATAATATATAGCATTTTTTTGTTTTCGAAAATTTAAAAATCGTCCGAAAAATGTGTCAAAACGGGACTTTTTTTCGATTTTAGGTACCCTCAAAATAGGGGGGGGGCGGGGGAATGCTCTTGGAGACGCTTATGACCGACCTGGATTCCATCCAAAAGCTTCCCCCGCTCAATTGAAGGATTTTTGATGCTTTACGGGGCCCGGGGTTGGAGGTCGGCGGTTTGGGGCGCGCCTCACCATAGAGCTCTAGTCGCTCTGGGACGCTCGTAGGGCAAGCCACTCGTGGGGAGCCGGCGGAGCCGAATTTAAGGGCTGCCGCAAACGGACCCAGATAAGAAGATACAGTTGCAACCAGGAATTCATTACCGCCTCGCCTTGCAATGGACGGGCAATCGAATCGGTTTGCAAAAGACTACTGCGACCGCACAATTGCGACACCGTTGCTATCTCCAACGACGGGTTCGGCCATGTTGCCCGCATTTTGAAAATTCTCCCTAATTCAAAATGTTAGCCCCCCAAAACAAAAACACCATGGCAGTGAAGGACGGAGAAGCCACAAAATCACACGGAAAAACTGCCTAACGTCCTTTCTGAATCCCAATAAAACAAAAAGAGAAACATTCCAAAAGCACCAAACTGCTGCTCTACTTGCTTAGCTACACGAGCTTAAAGTGTTCAATCCAGAATGTTAGCCCCCCAAACCGCTGCTCTACTTGCTAGGCTACACGAGAACAGTGCCTAATTCAAAATGTTTGCCCCCCCAAAGAAAAGCACCATGGCAGTGAAGGACGGAGAAACCACAAAATCACACGGAAAAAGTGCCTAACGTCCGAGCAAAAATCTTGATGTGGTTGTGGTTCTAGTTCTGGTTCTGGTTGTGTTCATGGTTGTTGGTGTTGGTGTTGCTGTTGGCGTTGGTGTTGATATTGATGTTGTTGGTGATGGTGGAAAATGCCTAACGTCCTTTCTGAAATTCTAGAAACCTTAAGGTTGCCTCTGCAAATCTAAACAAGGACATATTTAGTTGTCTTTAGCGCGTAGCTTTGAAGTAAAAAAAATGCATTGTTGTGTATTTTGCATTTCTCCTTTTGCGTGCTCTTTCTTTCCCATGTTCGTGAAACCCCTATAAACGGGAAAAGTGCCTAACGTTGCTTCTAAAACCCTAGATGCTATTACTCCTCTTCTTCCCTGGCGCGCTCCCCCTTGCATCAGCCGGGGTCGGCGGATATGTACGTATACATATATATATATATATAATATGCGCAGATCCAGATGTAGAAAATTGGCTATGGGTCAAAGTTGGCTACCCCAAGAAGTGGATGTTCTACAAGTTCACCAAGTCTTCTGCCCACCTGCATCCATATATCCATGTCTAAAGAGATCTCCATATGAAGATATCACGGAGATCCAAGGGTACACCCAAAGGCAACCCCTCAACAACGGAGCTTATGAAACCCCATTCCAAAGTGTCTTCAATGGGGCAACCCTTTCGAAAGCCCTCCAAAATGAGCGGTTAACCCAAGAGGAACTAGTGGATCTTCAGCTTGGCGTCCCGGCGGAGAGTACCACAGCCGGAGCCCTGGAGTTCAAAGAAGACGACAAAGGGTGACTTCACCCCAGAAAAGGTGGATTTCACCAACAAGACTGGTCATTTCACCAAGAATGATGGTGATTGAACATATTGAACCGATGAGCTCGGGCGATTTCACCCATAGAAATAGGGAGTGACTCCCATCTAGAGGGAAAACCACTGATAAACGAAACCACTTGTTACTGGGATGTGTTGAGAATTTCAACGATCTGCAGAGTTTTACCAGTGGATTTAGGGCCTTTCCCCACCATGTTTCAGACAACTCAGGTCCGTCTGCGCAGCGGCCTGGAACTAAGGGGGATGGAAAGAATTCGATAGACATTTAGCGGGTTTCAAGAGAGAAACGGTGTCTACCCTTTGATCTTCCCAGCATCCACTGCTGTTTCAAGAGGTTGAAGCAACTGAGGTTAATTTCAATGCCAGGGTTCTTTCCTGCTTGGAACATGATCTACAAATGGTGGGTGAAAACCATATCTTATCTATATAATTAATTTTCTGGTAGAACTGGGGGATTTTCCAGTGCCAAAGTTGGATTTGCAAAGGGCAATCATGTGGCTGGTGCTTTTGAATACCAGATTGTCATTCTAGTTTTGTCATTTTCCTTCTGGTTTGGGGTGTGTCTCTTCACAGTGTCCCGATTGCATACATTCATAAGTTTGGTGGGTTGAACCCCCTTCGTTTGTCGGTTGGGTGTGTCTCCACTGGGGCTACTTGAACCATATGGTTCGCAATTAAAAGTTCTATTTTGTTTTGGTGGCGCGTCAGTGCATTTCGGAGTCTCTGAAACATGTTGGTAGTCTCAAGGATCTCTCACTTTAATCTGATGGGCACACTTCGGGCTTGCCTTAACCGGCTGCTAGGATGCATCCCAGCAACTATGTCTTCCCAAGCCATATGCAGTAAATATACTAAGGTACACTAAGTGTAATCCATATCCAAGTACTCCTGTGGGACTCTTGAGGCTATTTTCCCTGCACTCGGCGTGTGGGGCTCCCAACTGCGCGGACCCCTCTGCGCAAGAATGGCTGTTCACTTTTTTCTGGATCTGAAGCCAACCCAATTTGGGAGCATCCAATTTTGGGTCTTTTGCGAGTTTGAGAAGGGGCAAGAGGTGGAGAAATACAAATGGTCAACAGAATCGGGAATGTTTATCTTTTCAAGGTCTGTTACCCTCTGGTAAACTAACATAAGTATGGAAAATGACCAGCTATGGGTAAATCAACTGTAAATGGCTATTTTCACTAGCAATGTTAGATTACCAGAGGGTATTTGTGTTTCAATCTAAACTCTATCTCCAGTTGTGTTTTCCCACAGCCCAGGTGGTTCTCCAGGGAAATCTCCTCTTCGTCTGTCGAGACGTAGGCAGAAATTGACTCTGGTCGCCCGCGAAAATGGGTTTCGATATCTCTACCAATGTTGGTAGCCGTGAATCTATTCCATGCTTAGTCTCTTTGGGTGTTGTTTTTTCTTGTGTGTCACGTTCTGTTACTTTTTTTCCAACAACTTTTCAAAACTCACCATCACCCCACCGTGACCGCGAGCTAAGCACCCTCAAACCTAGGACCTGATCTGTTTTTTGGAAGAGCAAACGAACACATCTTTCCAAATCCAGTGCTTTAATGATTGAGATACAATCCGTCTAATACTTGATGAATCTATCCAATCAAAATCATTTTCTTTTGATTTCGTACGCGTTTCTGTCTTTTTTATTTTCTTTTCCAATAGTTGTTCCCCAAACAGTGTGGCCACACAGAGGGGTTCTTACGGTAAGTGTTAAGGCCCGGTGTTCAACTGAGGTGGTATCCGGGGCGTTTGGCATTTTCCCGGAAAATTTCTGCACAAAATGCCTCTTGTGACATGTCCATGTGCATTTCGACTGCGCAGGCTTGCGCAAAGTGTGCTTCCCGGTCTTGGGATCGGTCTTCCTCCTCAACATCATCATCCTCATCCTCATCCTCATCCTCCTCCTCCTCCTCTTCCTCCTCATCCTCCTCCTCCTCATCATCATCATCATCATCATCATCTTCATCTTCATCTTTATCTTCATCTTCATCTTCATCTTCTTCATCACCATCATCATCAGCATCATCATCGTCATCATCGTTATCATCATCACCTTCATCTTCCTCGTCGTCCTCATCATCACCATCATCCTCATCATCCTCATCCTCATCGTCATCCTCATCGCCATCCTCATCCTCATCATCATCATCATCATCATCACCATCATCATCATCGTCGTCATCACCATCAGCATCATCATCTTCATCAGCTTCATCATTGTCACCAACTTTATAACATCACCATCACCATCATCATCATCATCATCGTCATCATCATCATCATCACCATCATCATCATCATCATCAAGATTATAATGCATGACCTTGTTACTCCCCCGACCCTGTTTGGGGTCTCCTGCCGGGATAATCTGATTATTATGTGATACGTCCATTTTTTTTATTCGTTGGAAGGTAACGGTAGGTCTCCAGTGCCACAGGCTCCCGCGTTATGGATCCAGTGGATCCGTCCTGGAGCCCAGCGATTGTTAGTTACCATGAGCCCTAGCCGTATCATATTACAAGAAAAAGATCATGAAACTAATGATGGCTATCATTAGCGATGTATTTACCATTAACCATGAAACTATCACTAATGACTCAATGACTGTCATAGATGATTGTTTTTATCATTACCATCTTTAACGATCATTACTAATGATCATATTACTAAACCATAAAAATTGGGAAATCTGGAAATGTGTCACCGTAACATATCCCTATGGTTTTCATTGGCCTACTGTAACCATTACAATCCACGGCGCTGTTTACCATGGCTTTCCTACCGCTCCGAGGTCCAAGGTCGAAGATGCCGTCCTACTGCAGGAGGTGCAGGCGCTCGTAAAAAGGGTGGATGTTAGCAGGGATAGCCCGTAGTGATTGATGGCCCATATATATATATATGTTCACTATATATCTATATCTATTTCTATATATATACCCTTATAATATATATATATATATACACCCTTATTATATATATGTATATATATATATACGTATATAAATATCTATCTATCTATCTATCTATCTATATATATCTATATATATATGTAGATAAATATATATATATATACACATAAATCTGTATATATATATATATTTATTTATTTCATAGTGATCAGCAAAAAGGATAGAAACATAGAATCCTACCAAAATACTGATTATTTTCACTTTTGCATCCTTTATTTGGGATTACTATGACCGGGGTTTATTGGTTGAGCTCCCCCATTTTTGTTGATTATTTTATTGCAACGTCCCATATTTTGTCGGTTAACACCGTATGAGTAGTGGCTACGAAAACTCATGTTGGTTGATGTTTTTCTTTTTTTGCTGGGGTTATACTATCCAATATTCATTGAGGAACATCATCATCCTGGTTCACTGGGAATCTTGCTCTTAACCGACCAGGAAAATGGAATGGCGGAGGGTATTGAACACTGCTCAACTGGGGTTTATTCCATATATCAATCATTGACCTTCTTGGGTTTGGAGGCAAGATACAGATCTTTTTCGTGTGATATAAACCATTTAACAGATCAAATCCACATTTTCTCTGCTTAAATCCCCATTGTTGTAAGCTTCAAGTGCTATCTTGCGACAATTTTTGCTAGGTTTGCCCTATTTTGACAGGCTCAAGATGTTACTTTGTGGGTGAATCTCCATATTTTGGGACCGTGCCCTTCCAGCAACCCACTTGAAGGTCCAAAGAAATGGCCGGCAGTGCTCCCTGACCATGGCAGGTGATTCGACATGATTTGAGGGGGTGAGGCAACCCAAACAAGTGTGGATTTGAGTTGCAAAAATGGCAATCTAACCTGCAAACAGGCCAAAGGTATCAAGTATAGAATGGTGACACAACCAACAAGGATAGTGGGGCATGTAGTGGGCACACGAGCAAAATCTGGGGTCTTACTTTTCAAAATAAGGATAGATGACCTGCAGGATTGAGTATATACTCAAATCCATCCGATCTTGTAGCATTCCAACGGACCACTTTCTGTTCAGATTTCACACTGTGGAGTGTAGAGAGCAGAATTTCCAGGGCACTCAATTTACAGGACATTATTTCTCGTGTCAACACCCCAAGTCGCAGTGAAAAATGATCCACTTTTCCAATCTTGATCCCCACCAAGCCGGGCGATGCTTTCGTCCAAAAAACAGTCTCATCCCTTTACACTGCTAGGAAAGAACGGGATTCCCAGTGAACCGATGACGACGATGATGATGATGATGATGATGATGATGACAACGATGAGGATGAGGATGAGGATGAGGATGATGATGATGATGATGATGATGATGATGATGATTGATGATGATGATGCTGATGGTGATGGTGATGATGATGATGATGATGATGATGAGGATGAGGATGAGGATGATGATGATGATGATGATGCTGATGGTGATGGTGATGATGATGATGATGATGATGAGGATGAGGATGATGATGATGATGATGATGATGATGATGGTGATGACGATGATGATGACGATGAGGATGACGAGGACGATGACGACGATGATGATGATGATGATGGTGATGATGATGATGATGATGATGATGATCTCCAATGATATAAGATTGGATACAGCAGTAAAACTCCCGAAAAATCAGCCAACAAGGGTGTCTTGTAGTTTGTCAGGTGGGCGGCGCATGTCCTTGACCTTCGCGGAAGAGGAGGCAACGATGGAGGGATCAACTTCTGGACAACTCGACAACTCGACGTAACCAAGAAGGAGCAGAAGAAGAGGAGGAAAAAATTGAAAAAAAAAACAGACCACATACTGTAATCATTTAGTCAACTCATTCGCCATCTTTCGGCGGCACGATGCCCCCCAACTTGGCGGTCTGTTTTAGTGGCTGAAACCCTCACGACCGCAGGTCGAAAAGTGGTACAGTCTGCTTTGCCGAGCCAGTGATTTCAATCGTTTTCACGACAAGGTTTGGCAGGGTCGGAATGCTGGGTGAGGGACAACTTGCAGCTACTTTGAGCTGACCTTGTGGCCAATTTCCACGGGTTTTTTGCCATTTCCCTTGTGCCATAAATACCACCAGAAAACCCGGTAGAATGTGGTTTAATGTTGGAGGATTCGTTGTGTTCTTATCATATATTATTGTCATTATTACTATATTATTTTTGTTACTGCTACTGCTACTGCTACTGCTACTGCTGCTACTACTACTACTAGTCCTACTACTACTACTACTATTAGTATAATTATTAGTGATTAGTATTATACTACTATTATAATATTGTTTTTCTTGTTTATTGTTGTTGTTATTGTTTTTTTTTTAAATCTTTGGCCGCCATTTTCCAGGTCTCACCGTCTCACCCGTCGGCGACTGGAGGCGATGGCTGGGATCGTGACGCTCCTGCAGACGGCCAAGCAGGCGGGGTTCGCCAAGTAATGAGAACTTGGGATTTCATGGGATTTATTCTGGAATTATGGGATTTATATTGGATTTTTTATTAGAATTGATATTGGGATTTAGATTTGAATGAACCATTATAGTCATACTTCATGGGACTTCATGGGATCTATATTGGAACCTATATGGAGGTTTCCTAAAATGGGGATACCCCTGAATAGTCTATTTTAGGATTTTCCATTATAATTTTGGGGTACCCCATTTGTGGAAATTCCCATATTGGGATTTAGATTCGGATGTATGTGAGCCATTAAAGTTATACCCTTTTGATTGGGTATGAAATAATGAGTTACACTAACTGGTTGTGAAATTATTGCGCGGTTGGGATTAATGTCGTAGACCCAATATCATAAACTGTCCCAAATAGAGGTTTATGAAATTGGGTATACACCTAGCAAAGGGATACTGTAAAATGACTCCCAAATGATCGGTTAATGCGATGGTTTATTATTGGGTTTACGACATCAGTGACATTACTAATAAATGCAACCATGGTGATAACCTCCATAACTTGGGATTTGCCCCCCCCGATAATTATGGGTATATAACCACTTATGAACTGCACTCCTAAGTAGCCTCCAGTAAACCAATAACAACAACAAAACCATGCGCTTCCCTTTACTGCAATGCAGTTCATGGAACCCATCTTGAACTTCTCCCATGATTGGGTGGCTTGAGTTCTCTCAAGAAGTCATCGAGCCACATATGTTTGATCGTTCTTTAAATCTTCACTAGGTGGGGTCCAAAGGAAGCAAGGATGATAGCATATGGGCAGCTGTTCATCTTGGCTTTACCGGTTTGATGATATTGTTGGTTATATATATATATCCCATAACACCCCATCAAACAGCCATCGAATCATCGGTCAGGCTTTGGCTTCCGAGGATGCCGAGGAGTCGAGACATTTGGACATCTCATGCTTGAAGAACTACTTTTCCCATCTTTTTCACATGAAATGGTCAGAAGTTGGGCCAAATTTTCCTCCGGTAAAAAGGAGCTTTTGGAGCTCCCCACGCTCTGCTGAAAGTGGCAGGAGTTCTCATCTCCGCAGCGGACGTTACAAGAGGCCAGGGGATGTGCCGAAAAAAATATGGCAATTTTTCATGGGCAAACCTCTGGGGGTTTCTGAAAATGGGCGATCCCCAAGTCACCATATGTTTCAATACTAAGTCATGGTGCCAGATCTCATGGCGACCTTTCCTCGTCTCCTGTGATGATCCCCGAAGTCCATCAAGAGCTTTAATAGAGCGCACTCACGGATAGCACAGTAGTTTTATGGGATCAATGGATACATCATGGTTTTGCCTGATTAAACCGCTATTGCTCGTGAAAATTCTTGGCTGCATCCGAAAGTTTTGGTGCTGAATTTCCAGTTTGCTGATAATTTGATGATTGAAACAATATGTTTGCTGATAAAACCACTATGCTTGCTAGTGAACTCCCACCTTTCTCCCTTTTCGCCAGGGCGCCACACCTTGGGTCTTCACGGCCCGCAAGCGTGTAGCAGAGGTCCTTCGCTTGGGAACTGTGATTTGAAGGGAGAAAAAATGGAGAAATCGACCTGCGATTTTGTAGGTTTATATATATATATATACATACTTGGATTCTCAATTTGGGTGTGTCTGAAAATAGGGTATACCCCAATTCTAGCTATCTGCGGCATCTGCGGAAGGGAAAATGATGATAATCCAATGGGATTTAGGGGTACCCGATTTTCAGACCAAACCCATTTTTTAAATTCTGGATGACTCCCACTTTTAAACCTATGTTTTTCTGGATTTACGTGGATTGATTTGGAGGATTCATACCTTGAATTTTGTAGAATTGATGGATTTTGCCCAAGGAATTTCTTCGAACACTCACCTGGATTTTCGGATTTTTACCCAGGGATTTATGTGAAACATCACAATTGACAATTTGCTGCAATTTTCTGGGTGAATATGATTTAGTGGGACAATATTACCGTGCAAAACGCTTCAAATGGATTTTTAGCAGCAAGCCTCTAAACACTCACTTTCGGACATCGTTTTGACGCATTTTTTTCAGAGCGAAACTGGAATCTACATCAGCAAAAATTGGGATGTTTAGCAGCATTAGATTTTGACCAGCGAACTCCGATTTCCCAGAAACGAACGTGGGATATCTTTCCAGCAAACGGTTGGATAGATTTACCATAACACATTGGGACCATCTAAGCACCGAAACATAGCAAGGGTTTCTCGCGGGGGTTTATGAACATTGGCCACTCCGGGCCCTGATGGCCAGGAGCCCTTCAGTTCGCCCGTGGAAGCCATGGAACCTGTGGCTGTAAGCAGCCTGTCGCAGGCTGGGTGTGGTGGCTTTGTCCGTGACTTTCGTGTTTTTGTAGGGGGATATCTTGTGGGATGGAAGCAACAATCACTGGCATTTCGCCATCTAAAATGGGGATATCAAATGATATCAATGGGTTTGATACATGAAAATTAGGATATGACGAAAATTTTTGGAACAACCAATGATATGATGTACCAAAATTTGTCTGAAAATGGTGTACCCGCTAGATTTGATGATGAATAATCAGTTGTCCCATCAAAAATTGGATTGGGGTGTGGGGATTACCCTATTTTTGGACAACCCGATGGACAACCTGGTTTCTCTTCAGCTTCATTGCCAATGGACAAACAAAACAGATGACCACAAGTTATTTGTCTTTGCCAAACTGAGGATCAACCACCAGGAGTTTGGGGCCCAGACAAAAAGTCAGTTACACACCAAGCAGTTAGTTCATTTGGTGACCATTTTCATCTAAAGCCAAGAATGAAAAGGGTCGCTTTGAATGGCCTGGCAGCCATGGGTTCTGGTTGAGTGATCTTTAAATTTAGCATGGGGGCTACTGTGTGCATACTATGATTTTCTTGGCGAAATCCCAAGAGAGTAAGAATTCTAGTGATTAATGAGCAGCGCGAATCTCAATCTCACTCTTTGCCTCTCTCTCTCTCTCTCACCCCAATAATATATATGTCATATATCTATGTACTGCATGCACACACAGATGTGTATATATATATATGTTTCTTTCTCTATCTCGCTGCAAATCAACCAATCAACCAACCAACAACGAGCGTATCACTCAATGGCCAGGCTGTACGGCGCCCCAGGAGCGCGCCCCGCAGCGGCGCTTTGCGAGGCGATGGGACCAGTGGAGACCCGGGATGTGGCTGGGTCAAGGAGGTGCCATGTTTTGGAGGGATTTCATTGGGGGTTTCATGATGTTTAATGGGGATCTTATTGGAGTGGGGGGTTCATGTGATTTAGTTGCGGTGTAACTGGAGTTTCATGGTGGTTTACTGGGGATCCAATAGGATTTGATGGGAATTCAATGGGTTTTAGCAGAGATTAGATGGGATTATGATGGGATGATAGCTGGGATTATTTTTTTTCAAGGAATGACTTTTTGAAAGTTCCAGCTTTCATGTTTGGCTCGAATTGTTTACCCTCTACTAGTAGGTAGTTGACCCAAAATGGGCGTCCATAAATTGGGACATGCCCAATATTTAGACAACCCAAAGGTTCGTGGGTGGATTTTGAGCCATTTTCATGGAGGGATATTGGATCTCCAGCTATTGTATATGATCTGGCAGTGGCGGGACAAAAAATCACACTAATCACTAATCCCTTCCCCCTAATACTAACCCCCCCCTCCCCAAATAATAAACACCTCAGGCAGTTTCTATTACTAGGGGGGTATTTATTATTGGGGAACCCTATGAATAAATTTTAAACCTTAGTAATAAAAAACTATTTTTTCCGCTTTCAAAATCAATTAAATTTCCTTTTATAACGCAATTAAACTATTGCCAAAAATTGGATTTCGAAGCGGACCCTATTAATAAATTTAAAACCTTAATAATAAGAACTATTTTTTCCGATTTCAAAATCAATTAAATTTCCTTATACAACGCAATTAACATATTGCCAAAAATTGGTTTTCGAAGCGGACCCTATGAATAAATTTAACACCTTAATAATAAAAACTATCTTTTCCGATTTCAATATCAGTTAAATTTCCTTATATAACGCAATCAAAATATTGCCAAAAATTGGATTTCGAAGCGGACCCTAATAATAAATTAAAAGCCCTAATATAAAAAACTAAAAAAGATCGGACGGACCCTAATAATAAACACTCTGGGGTTGACTAGTTTTATTATTAGGGGGCGAAATCCCCAAATTGTATGTAGCTCTATTTTTAAATTTGTTTTCTAAAGGGAATCAATTTAAAGTCGAATTGGCCAATCTGAAATTTTCCAAAATTGGAGATGGACCCTAGTCTTTATTATTTGGGGGGGAGGGTTAGTAATAAGGGGAAGGGATTAATGGGGGAGAATCGCTGGCAATCAATGCGGAGATTGAGCAGAATGATTCTCTTTTTTTGGGGTAAATCGGTTGGTGGAGAAAGGAGGGTAGCAAATATAAGTACACCACATTGACTACTCAATGCTTCCGAAAGGAAAACGGTTGGTTCGTTGATGGGTCCATTTTTGCCATGCCTATCTATATAGCCGACTAAACAGTTCTATCATTTTTGGATTGGCAATGTATTTTTGTTTCATGTTTGAATGGATTGGGACAAGTGTTTATATCATTTTATATCAACTTTGCGACTGATGGGCTGGGTACTGAAGAAACCATTTCCAGGACTTGAGCCCCGGGCTCCCCCCCGAAATGATTTTCTTTGGTACAGGATGGGACCCCCCAGTTATAAGTTGGTTTATAACCCCATCTAAAAATAGTTATAGGTATCATACATAAACAACTTAGCTAACTATGGGGCCCCATCCTGTACCATTCAGAATGGTCCCCCACAGATTTTAGCCAGGCAGCTACAATGCTGGACAGCTGGCAGTTTCTCGCTGTTACCGCGCTGTGGACTCGTAGATCGTTTTCAGAGCGGAGGAACTCAACTCCAAATTACAGTAGCCCTATTATCATATGGGTTTCTCTGAAAATAGTGTACCTACAGTAGCCCTACATCCATTGGATTATCATCGTTTTCTTAAGATAGCGATTTGGCGGGTATACCCTATTTTCAGACAGACCCATAGACTGGGATCCAAGGTTCTGACGGCTCCGCGGTCACCGAAGGCGCCAAGCGCGCTTCGTTGGTGCTGGTATTTTGAGCGGCAACAAATGGGGGGATCTAAGCAGAATTCGAAAATACCTGGCTTGGTCACAGTTAGAAGTTCATTTCATCCCTTGAACACATTCTTTTTGTTCTGTGCGTGATGCCACTCTTTCAGGATCGGATTTTACTTTGCTGCATTGTTGGTTATATCCCCATTTATAATCACATCATTGTATTCCCTTCATGTTCCCACCATTTTTGTTGGTGGTGGTTGCGATCCACACCATGAAACCAGTCCACTGCATGGCTCCATGGTCCCCGCGAAAGAGGCCTTGAACGCCAAACGCTTGGCACTGCAACAACTCAACTTGGAGGCTCGTGAGCAGCAATTTCCACATTGATAGAAAACGAGTGTCACACTGAAATACTTGCTACTTATTACTTTTTTCTTATAGTATATTTGAAGCACAGCCCAATGTTGAGTTGCAATATTCCGCCTTTTGAACCAGGCCAAATTGTGATAAAATACTTTTTTCTTATATATATATTATATATATTATATCATGTTTGAAGCATAGCCCAATGTTGAGTTGCAATATTCCGCCTTTTGAACCAGGCCAAATTGTGATTGGGAATGGCTGAAAGCAGTTAACCAACATTCATGGATTGTCATGAGAACATTCTCGAAACTAATTATTGAAGAACCGAAAACGGATAAGCCGTTTTGTGAACCATATCAGCCTATGATATTAGCCAACCCCCGCTAGTGAGGCCAAGTTCACTCAAACGGTTCTATGATATCTTTAAGATCTGTTCTTTTGACGCCTGGCAAATGCTGCCGCCCTAAAACCAAACACATCTTAGGGGGACGGGATGATTCTCACAAAATGGGGCCGATGTGTCAATCGAAAGATGCTTGGTGAAGAGCTGAAACGTTGGGGATATCATCCAAGAAGGGATGAGCTGTTTCCATACCTAAGGTCAACACTGGCACGCCCCAGCAAGACATGTCATGAGCTTGTGATACTGGAAAATACTTCATGGCAAATTGGTGATCTTCACATTCTTCTCTGATGCCTTATTTCTCTCATTTCTGAGGTGTAGGAATCTCCAACCACGTCACTGAATAAACTCAGGGACACCAGGACACACCGCCCCCCACAGCTCCAGCTTCTGTTGGTGCCAAGAAGAGGCACAACTTGAGTTGTTCGTCATCTATGTATCCCAAATCCGTTAAACGGGGGTTCCGTTGATGGCAATTTATGTCCAGTTTTCCCAGAAGGAGATAGACTATGACATTTGACCATCCAAACATATTGAAATTATTTGAAATTAACATTTTAGATGATGTACACCCAAAATGATGTACATCCAAATCCCGCATTTTAGCATCATTTTTGCTCTCTTGAAGCACACCCATATGGTTTTGTCTGAAAATAGGGGACCCTGAAATCCACTACATACATATACGTATATGTATATACATGCATGTAATTGTATGTATATATATGAGCAGGGACCCCCACCCCCCCCCCTCCCCCAGCCAGATGGTTCCCCCCCCCCTGTGGCAGGGGAGGGGGGGTTTTCTCAGCAGCCAAGCCGATATACGCAAAATATATAGCTCAGTGCAAGGAGTGTGCCAGCAATGTCCAAGGTACTGCGTGAGCAGCACTGGTGAGTATAC
>Ga0126342_10008564_pt1 | contig 18347 bp, 18 predicted proteins | sample Cyp1metagenome_FD_92528 | JGI IMG/M metagenome (GOLD analysis project Ga0126342, IMG submission 92528) | Coral microbial communities from Lord Howe Island, Old Settlement Bay, Australia - Cyphastrea 1 metagenome | ecosystem: Host-associated > Invertebrates > Cnidaria > Coral ...
ATAGAGTGATTTGACTATGTGGATTGCTTCTCTTGATGGTAAAAGGATTTGACTATTGAATTGGTACAAAAATTCCACAAATAGCACTTGACTATTTGACTATGTTAAACACAGGCCAGTATAGGAATCCATTATTAAAAAAATGTAATATATGTTTGGATTTTCCCTACACCCATTATGCTGAAAAAATTGTGACCTGGCGACTAAGTCACTGCCCTTGGCTTCGATGGCGACTTCGGTGGAGGAGACCAGCTGTGGGCATGATGATCTCTGAAAAAATAATCCCCATAAAAGTCCATCTCAGTGCTATCATCCAAGTGGGTCACAGTTGTATCATCTTGGGTCAATAGCCTTGGTTCTTGGGATGCATAGGCCAACAAATAAGTTAGTTATAAACGAACCTGTATTTGTTGGGGGTTTGTGGTAGGAATAATCAAAATCAAAATGTCCCAAGTCACTTGGAGGATTTCGACTGTTCGAAGCCATGCTCATCGGATACCATGCGCTTCACCATTGGTAAAAAAAAACTCAGGAATTCAACATAGTTCAATACTAGTTTTTAATGTTGAGTAATTATGTCATTGTTCAACAGCATTGCATTGTTGAAATGCATTTGTTTTTTTTGAAACCGTTTGGAACTGTTGCTTCAGCCAAATGTTCATACCATGCAGTTTTTTGAGAATGATCCATGCCAACATGATGAATTCTGTGTAGGCCAAATGCAGGCCATGCATCCACCCAGCGTCAACTTGGGATCCACACCCCACGGGCTATCATGTGGGCAAAGTGTGACAAAGACTTCCTGTCATCGGCTTCATCCGAAGTACCTGGCAGGGTGTGGAGTAAGAACGCTAAAACTGCCCTGTCCAATATAGGAAAGGGCGAATGGAGGCAACTGGAAGTGATATGTTTTTTTCCAGCTGCAATCTGGGTTCTTTCAAGACCTAACGATTCCCCAAGCACGTGCTTTGCACATGTTCACCCATCAAGTGGTTTCACACTTGATCAAATGCCTCCATTGATCTTAGACCTACTGGATTTCAAATCCAAATGACCATGGCCGCCTCAAAAGTCCCAATCCCAAATCAAAGGTCTATCTTTAGTCAGCCCACTTAGGACATTTAGGGACTATATCGTTTTGTTTGAATCTTTTTGATACAGTTTGTTACAGTGTTGGGCACCAGCGGATACGAATGGCCAATTTCACACTCAGAAAAAGACTAAGCGCTGCTAGCCTTCAACTTCTTCAGGATGTTCCTGAGTCAGACGGGCATTGACAGTGGTACAAGTAAATTCTAGGTATACATGAGACACATGGGTAAAATTTCAAGTGGATTCTGGAAAAAATGAGTTCTGAAACTCTAAACTTTGTTTAGTTGATCAGTCAAGTATCCGGGCACTGGTTTCAGCCGTAGTCACTTTGCAGCACCTAAGCTAAATGGTTTTTCCCTAGTATACCGGAACCAGATGAGGGTTGGTGTACACAGACCACACCTGCAAGGAGGAATGGAATGGGCATCGATTTATCCGAGATCAGGCACGTGACAGTGCGCTTCTTGAGCTGGGTGTCCACCCGTTGCAACATCCTGGGCTATGGGGGTTGGAGCTAGCTAGATATCCCAACATGTTCGATAAATAGATCCATTGTATAAGAACCATCTATAGGCCTCCAAGTTGTCTAGTGTGATTTTGAAATCAATTCAGAAATCATTTGAATCAGCAAAGTCTGGGATATGAGTTTCTGACGTTTTGATTGGCTCAGCATTCCTATCCTTTGCCTTTTGCAAAGGGGAAACTTCAACTTTAAGGGCTTCAATCGATTCGTACTCGCCCTCCAACGTGATGATGGCCGCTTCCAATGCCTGTACTGACCTGAGTAAAAACACACCCATGAGGAACAACAATGTATTATTGACTCTTGACGATCATTTCCACTTTGATAGTTTAGGAATATGGTTTTGGTCTTCCAAAATAATTGAGACTAAGAATTGTACTTCTTGGCACGGTTGATATCGGGGCTGCCCTCATCAAGGTTCCCAAGCTCACCCTCTATCTGCCCGATCAAGTCAGTGATCTTGCCCGAGCGAGTCAGAAGGGAATCTCCAATTTTTTTCAAGTTGATGTACTCCTGGAGGTTTGAGGTTCCCCACCACTAAAGAAATTCCTAAAGAATCACTTGGAGATGGGAAATGTTGATACCCCTATAATAGTGTATTTCTAAACCATATAAGATTTTAAACCCCATTATTATATAACACATTGTGAAATCTTGGGCCAAAGGCATCCTTAGCTCCATTGCCACCTCGGTTTTTCGCCTGGGAGGAGTCAGAATCCTCTGACTCGCTTGCCTCAGGAGAAGCAGGGCGTTCCTTCAGCATCTTGCTGCTCGATGGCTTGAAGCTTGCCTTGCGCCCAGCCTTGGCTCAACAGGGGTGGCAAACTGGTGGAACCCTGGGGATGGAACACAGGTAGAAGGGGTAAGGCATGAGTTTCATACCATTTCATACCTACAAACCATATAGGCTATAAATCTTAGACCCACACATCCATGGTATGTTCTTCTTTTTCCCGTTCTTCCTCCGCTTCCTGGTCCTCATCTTCCTCTTCGACGTCGACGTAATACTTCTTCAGCTTCCGGTTGTACTTGTCTTTCCTGGGATGGGGCCAAATCCCCCGATGAAAGAAAGTAGGAAGCCAAAAGGGACCATCAGGAAACTGGTTTTTCTCTGGTTGACTAGTTGGGTAGGAGCCTAGTCACTTGGTGAGTTTCTCAGCATTGCCCTTCTTCTCACAAAACTTCACGACTCCGGCAATGTACGACCTCAGCATGTATACCAATGGGTGCCCCTAAATATGTTCAAGACAAATTGACATGACACGACACTTTGGTTGAACATTGTTTGGGCAAGGGGCTTGCTCCAACCCAACTTTGTGCGCATCATCTCCATGGTATACCATCCCCGCTTTTTGGTTGCCGACTTCCTAGTAATGGTTTCTTTGCTTCGCATCACCTTTGAAATGAAGGCATCCTGGAAACAAAGGATTCAGAACTAGGTGACCAAAAGTGTCGTATGTTTTGAGCACATGCACTACATCAATAAATTTGAATTTATGCAGTCCTTGTCATAGTTTGCTTCCTCCAACATGGCACACAATTCGTCACGAGTATGCCCCCCCTGTCGCCACATTTCGTGTATCTTTTCCGGGACCTTTAGCTTGCCTTGACCCTTTCGCTCGCACAAACGGCGTAAGCGTTGTTTTTTTGCTGCTTCTGACATGCCCTCATCATTGTCATCACTGCTATCATCATCGGAACCATCCATTGCATCATCGTCATTACGGTGCTGAGGCTCTGAAGCATCTCCGTCATCCTCAGTGGTACCTTTGGAGGCACGGTGTTTGGGAGCCACTTTGGACTTGGCCTTGACTTTGGGGTTCGGCTTGTTGCCACTACCCTGAGAAACACCAAGCTTGTTTTTCAAAGCATCTTGCATCGCCTTCATCTCGTCCCTCAACTTCGCGTTGTCCTGCAAGTAGAGTAGGGGGTCGGAAACCTTGTGTATAATAGTTTTGGAATATAACATCTACTTTCCATGATTGAACTTGAGGATATGCATCTACATCTGAAGCAATGTACAGAACATGGTAACATGATAAGTAATATAAATGTTTGTTCAAGTATCCTCTTGAAGGGACTGGAGTTGTCTTGCGGAATCAGGGTCAGGACTCTTGAAAGAAAGGCGTCGGGGACGAACTGGAACCTGCTGTTCCTTTGGGTTTGAGCCTTTCTTCAACGGTGGGGACTTGACTGGAGTCTCTGTTTCTGCTGTTTCCTCTTCAACTGCCTTGGCGGGGCGCTGGTTCTTCCTGCGATTGCTGGTTGCTTGCTTGGGCACTGGGTTGCTCTTTGCTTTTGGTGCTGCCTTTGCTGCCGTGGGTTTCTGGGTTTTGCTGGATCGCTTCTTCATCTCTTCGATTTCTTCTGGGGTAGCCTTGGGTTTTATAATATGTGATAAATGTTGGAGACAGTGATGGCATATACAACATGTGCTCATCCCACCACATTTTCTAAGCAAAGAACCCCTGACTGGAATTCATAATGCAGAATGTTTGAAGTTTGAATGCAGAAACCCAAGAAACAGGTTGAGTGTCATCTTCAGCGGTAGTCACTTCAGGAGCCTTGGTTGGAACTCACTACTTGGGGTTAGCTTACCAACCCGAATCCAAAACAACAATTTCAACTATAACATGTTAGGTGAATTATTTTCATCAGAAAAGTCAAGGGGCCAAATTGCTTGAAGATGCTCGGCTGTTGTCTTGGGACTTCAGTAGCTCAATTTGCCGTTCGTAAGCCTTCCATTGGACAACAATGTCACTGGGCCAAACCCTCAGGGATCAAAACAGTTAAATGTGTTAATCTGCAAACAGTGAAATTGCAAATAATTGCATCACCCCCATCCTTGATCTTCTTTTGAAGTTCATCTTGTTGTTCAGCTTCTTTCTTTATTTCCATCAGCTGTTTTGAACCCTCTTGGAGTTCCGAACAACTGTGGATCTTAGATGGCATCTTTGTCTTCCCAGAACGACCCATTGGTCCCATGCACAGCCACACAGGCCCTATGCAGCACTCTTTGAGCAAAGGCTCTGATCGAAGTTGGTGGTTCTGGGATCAATGTGGGTCAGCATACATCCTGATGAACCTAAAGCGAAACAATATCTTCAAGTTTGGGTTCCTTAATGCTGATATTTTCTCCAAAAACCATTGGAAATGGACAATGCCAAAAAACCCCGGAAATACGTACTTTGTACGGGTTTTGGTACGGAAAAGTACGCCCCTTTTACGGATTTTTACGCCCCTGGTACGGGGTACACTTTGGGGTACGTACAAAATACGTACTTTGTACGTACTTTGTACGTACTTTTTACGTACTTTGGGGTACGGCTTGAACGTTGCAATTCTGATGTTGGCATCACCTGTCACAATGTGAGAGCTTTGACTTTTGTATCATTTCAAACATGTTGAACAGATTCCAAATATGCAATGTTCAGAAATAGTGGGCATCCAGCTGGTAGGGGGATTCAAATACATATGTAATGTTGAGAAATGATCAGATAACCCTAGCTCAGACCCTTTTTTCTATCTTGGATCAAGGGGCGATCTAAAATCACACCTGGACCTATAGCTACGTTGCAACTGGCAAGCCTGTGTGAAACTAAGGCTTGAAAGGAATCGAATTTCATTTCAAAATTGAATGTTAATTGCATTTCAGTAAACAAATTTGTTCACTGGAGCCATGATTTGTAAATCAAAGCTCATCAGGAAAATACGGCCTCCAATGACCTAAATGCAAATGGCGAGAGCCACGTAAGTAGGCCAGAACATTAGTCATTTCAGCATCATGCCAAAGGTCACCCCATTCAAGGGAACCAAAGAAAGATTCTATGTCTTGATTCAAGACCTGTTCAGACAAATCCCACTGTACTTCACGTTCCTTGATGAATCTAGGGTACAGTCGTCGAACGTGCTTTCCGAAGCGAGGTGGATACGTCCTGAGCGACATGGTGTCATCAGGGTGGGGAGACCCAAGAACATGCTAGGTTCAGACTTTGAAAAATGAATATCATTCTTTTGAACTCAGCACCCCACCCGGTGGATTTCAAAAACTTCGATCCACTGAAAGCCTTCTTTCCAGATTTGGAGCGGTAGGTGACAGAAGACTTAGCAGAAGAATTTGCCAACTTCTTCCGAGTAGATTTGCATATCTTCCCAAAATCAAAGTCACCAACTGTCTCAGCATTAGAGATCCCAAGGTGTCTTTTCGCTGTCAATCCTCCAAAATGTTGCATCCACCAGTAGACCAAGTAAGTCTGCCAAGGATTGTGTGGCAGAAGGAGCTGCTGGGAGTCGGAAGCTGCTGGCAACGGATTTGAAAAATTTGGGCTTAATTGAGAGGATTTGGTTGTAATTGTTGAAATTATCAAACAGCACACAATAATACAAAGTGAACAACAAGATAGCATGCCTTGGGTAAACTCCTCATCACTTCTCTGATTCTTGGATGCCACAACAACATAGAGCTCCGTGGTTGCTCCAGTACGAAGGCCGCACCCATAGCTTGGATTACCCAAATCAATAAACAAGTCCTCGGGATGGTTGAATCATAGATAGTAAGCTAGGCCCCACATGGATCAAGAGTGGTCGTGTTGGGAACAAAAAGGTGTTGAAAACAATCCCATGGTATTTGATACCTGGATCAACTTTATTCCCTGGAATTATCTGATGTTTCGTGCCCCCATCAGTATTTGTCACCAAATATCTTCACCCTAGGCTGAACCCCAATGAACCCCAGAAGTGCTAATGATTGGAATAATTTGGGTAGTAAATAGAACAAGAGCACCACCGCGGGAAATGTTACAAATAAGAATTCTTGGCAAGATGGATGGACCAAATATGCAATTTATTGTAAGCATTTTGAGTTTCCAGGGGTTTTCAACAAAAAATCATCATAAACAGAAAATGTAGGAAACATGACTTTCCATTTCCAATCGTTACCAAGCCACCGAGTCGTGAGCAAATTTCCAACCCTGACCCCTTCCACCAGCAAATTGCCTAAAGGATCAAATGGAAACCGCCTGTTCGTAGCACGATTTATGCTCACGAAAGACGAACATAGAAGCCCTATTAGGACCATAGCCCCATCCATTCGCAGGTTCAAGATTGCTACCAATGCTAGCCTCAGCTCAACGCGTAAGGCCCCCAAGTACCAAGTATGGTAACCTTTAATTTGGGGTAAACAGCGGTAAATACCCACAGAATTAATTTGTGATTTAAGAACATATGTTGGTCGAACTAGGCCCCACCTAAGCAATGATAACACATCAATAGGTGGAAAAATGTAGAAAGTTCAGCATCTTACTATGACTGAAACCAAGTTGAAAACTATATGCCTCCAAAGTAGCAGGAACCCAGAATCTTCACAAAGATCAAATGGATTTTGCTTTTTTCTCTGGGCCCATGTAGAACCACCCAAACGGATATCAAGGCTTGCTGTTTGATATCCACCACTGCGCATGACTCGTGATACCCAAGCATCTCCACAGAACAGCTCCACAAAGCTGTAAGCCTTAGGCATGTAGACATGGGACCAGGACCACAGATTCATTAATGGATGGACTATGGTTGGGTACTACAGTCAATACTTTGCAAGCTGTCCCAATGAGAGTCACCAGAAATGTTCTATAGACTAGATTGGGCTAGTTTCTTAGCAACAAATTTCAAAAGGGTTATGTTTTTGTTTTGAAAAATGCGCAGGCAAGGCACATCAGAAAACAACACCACGTTGTCGCTCAGGGAAAGTAGTATGATCAGGCCACTCAGTATCTGGCAGGATTCAGATGTAAGAAGTGACCCGGAGGACAGAAAAAGAAGGACAGCCCCACAATACAGGTTGATGTATTGATCTACTTTACAGCTAAACTCAGCACAGGGAGAACCTGGCCTTTGGCGCCCCCAAGTAATGGAGCCGTTTCAAGACCGTGTCCAAGCGGTGGGCAGTGTTCAACCCCAACGCCATGGCTTTTCAGCCCCAAACATGCACTGTGGCCAAAATTCTGCGATGAACGGCTTCGAGAAACTAAGAACACAGGCCTATAGACTGATAGCCAAGAAAACAATTTGTGTCTTGATTTTTGCCAACATTTCTCCATGCAGTTAAGTTCATCATTGATTGTTTGGGAGTCTTTTCATACAAAACCCAGGAGGGGAGTCAATGCCTTGTTTTAGAGATGGAAAAAACATGTCAGCCAAATCATGTTGATTAAACACGCTTGTTCTCAAACAGTTTCTTGGTACCATCTTTCTTTTGGGGGGAGAAGATGTTTTCCCACAATGCTGTATTGGTATAAATCTATGAGGGTGTCATCCAATAGATCAGGTTTCCCTTCAATTCCCTGGATATTTCCCCCATCCGATTCCCAGAGGGCACGTAGGAACACATCCTCATCCAATAGGCGGCGCTTCCATCCATCGCCTCGCCCCGACATGGCAGGAGTGACCTCAGCCAGCGTGGCAGGTGATCCATGAGTGCCACACCCCAGAGGGCAAGGAATGTAGATAAGGCAGGGATATTATATATAATACCACATTACAACAGCATATATAAATTAAGGACCAATATCAGGAAATCCATTTAGAGTTGAAAGGGCAGATCTGAAGAACCCTTGTGATCCAACAAATCGAAATATATATGCATTTGCTTAGAAAGAATTGGAATACCCCACAGCACCCTTCCAATGGGAAGTCCATCCACCTTAGAACTTGATGAATTTCGATTGGGCATTGTGGGGTTAGGCTGATTGACGCTGATCGGATTGGCACCTTTTTCTCCCATCAACGAAGCTTACCCAGACCAGCAGGGCTCCATCATGTGAGGCATGGCTGACCAAAAAAAAATGTGGTGGTCTTTTAATTCATTAAGTTCAAATGCTTGATCTATCCAAAGTAAGTAGGGTGATTGAAAGCCAAGCCACACCTGCACCTAAGACCGGAGCACTGGTCATTGTTCTTGGCAACGGTTGATCTCATGAACCCCTAAACACTGGGATTTCGAATCTCAAAGATTCGCATGTAACACATTGTGAGACAAACGGAGCATCCGACGTGTCCAAAAGCAGAGTAACCCCTTTCAGGTATCAACTGTCGAGGGTTGCATAATATATAATATTTGCTTTTTTGTGGCAATAACAAAATCAAAAACACATACGCATCGTATACTTATATCATATATCATCATATATTAGGCTACCTGCCAACACGTGGGGATACAGGTCCAATGCCCAAGCTTTTTCTTTGTATGTGTCTAAGGCCTTGAGGCTCCAAAGGGTAATCCCTTTAGATTGGTTCAATTGATCCCATCCACTGTGAGAAGGTATTGGCTAGCAGCCTCCTGGGCCTCCTCCAACATGTTCTCTGCCGTCACATCCTTCCCCGCCCATCGGTTGGAACAAAATGTCCAGAAATAGTCCTGGGGCCAGGGCAAAATAATTGTATCATTATTATATATACCATGCTGGGTGTGGGAGGAAAACTGATATACAAAAGATCGAAAGATATGTTTGTCTTAAATGGGGCAAAACAGGAGGAATTCTCATGGAATAGCTTTGGTAACTTGAGGAACAAACATATAAAAAATGTGGTAAAAGTGGAAAAATGGTGAACCTTTATGTGAACCCCCTGTGGCAATCCTCATGCAGGGATGCTCCCATGCCCTTGGCGACAAGAGAAGGGCGGATCTCTGCGTTGAACACCCGCTTCAAATTGTCCCATTTCAAGGTCTGGGTCTTGGGTCGGCGCCTTCGGGCAAATGTTGAAGGTTCTCCCTTCTCCTTCTTCTTTTCCCCATCAGCCTTCTCGGTGCCCTCCGTTTCCTCTGCAACTGCAGCCTTTGCTCTCTTCCGAGATGGTGCTGCCTTCGACTCTGCCGGCTTGACCTCATTGCCTGCACTTGGACTTGTTGTAGACTTGGTTCGTTTGGATCTGGCACTCCTGGCAGGCTTCTTCTCAGGCTCCTCAGGCTTCTCAGGCATGTCAGATTTTCCAACCTCATCATGTTTGTCACACTTGGCAGGCTTGTCCGGCTTGGTACTCTTCCGAGGTTTGGGGGCTTTGTCAGGCTTTGCAGATGAACTTGCGGGTGCCTTGCTCTTGTCTTTGCTCTTGTCTTTGCTCTTGCCTTTGCCCTTGTCTTTGCTCTTGTCTTTGCTCTTGTCTTTGCTCTTGCCCTTGCCTCCTCTGCCCTTTCCTCTGCCTTTGCCTCGGGGTCTGCCACGACCGCGGCCTCGGCCATGGTTCTCTCCCTCATCCTTCCCATTCTCATCGCCCTCGTTGTCCTCAGCGCCCTGGCTCTTGATGCGCAGCTGGTCTCGTCGAAGAAGAACCTGGGAACAGTGAAGGTGTGAAAGGCTGGGTATTTTCAGGAAAATTGGAAGGGAATGATTTAAACAAAAATTATAAATGTCTTACAGAGAATGAGTGCAGGAAACATAGAAAAATGAAGCACCTAATAAGATTGAGTATCAAACTTATTGTAACTAGCAAACACATATACATGTGTATGAGGGGAGGTTGAATGTGGAAATGGATTCAAACCTTTTCAAAATAGATGGGTAGCCTCTGGCTCCTTCTGGTCGCCCTTATTACCAAGTCCCTGGTTGATCTTCGCCAACAGCTTATCATTCTCTTCCATCTCATGCAACAACTTGTCCACACTCTGGTCCACCATAGAATCAGTCATGGGAACTGTCTCAACCTGGTCATCACCAAAAGGTAGGCCCAAAGTATCCGGGATCTCAATCACTTCGCTGGGGAATGCGGACGCCCTCTTGGCTTTCCTAAGATGAAAATTGGCGGATCTCAGAGGGATAATACAATTTAGGGTAAGAAACATGTTTGGTTACAACCAATGGGAGAAAAAAGGAGGTTAGGACAGATGGGTCAGGTGTTAACAAAATTAAATGGGATTAAGTTCGCTAATGTAGTACCCCCCCCCTCCCCCTATCTACTGCCACTGTCCAATATAAACTATTTTGAAATAAGCCCAAAGGTCAACAAGTCCCGTTGCTCCATAAGGCGTGCCAGTTCCTCTTCCATGGTCTCCAGCGAAACTGACGAATCAAAGCCCTCAGAAGGGATTTCCTCAAAGGCCTTCTTGTTCTTCAGGGATTTCTGTGTAGCCCTCTTAGCTGTCTTCTCGGCCTCCATCTCAGGGTTTGGGTAGAGAGGAAGCTTCTTGTCTTCTGGGGTGTACATGTCATACTCAGACTCCTCCTTGCCATCTGGCAAAGCTGTGGCGGAAGACTCTGGGTCCGGAACCACCTGTGTAGGCGGGATATCATCCATGTCCTCATTCATGTCCTCATCCGAAGAATCATTCACAGCCACTTCGATTTCCATGGTTGACTTCCCCCGGGACAAGACTCCACTGGCCGGAGCACTTCCATGTTCATCCGGGGCATCCGCCACGGGCGTGGATGGCTCATACTCATCATCATCTTCTCTATTCTCCTCACTGGCTTCTGCCACTGAATCGGCTAAAGGTGCTGGGTCCACTGGGTCTACTGGGTTTTCATTTTCACCATCACCATGGTCGCCACCATCTTCGGCTGGAACAATGGCACCAGTACTGTCCTTCCCATTCAAAAAGCTGATGTGCATGTACATGGATGCAGGCAAAGGTGCATGTATTAAAAACCATGGGAGAGAGACACACACACTATGTATGAGCCACAGGTCGATTGAAAGAAAATGGAAAATAAGGAATGGTAAAAACAAAACATATAACTGCTGGGTGTTTTTTTGAAACCATTCTTGTGGTGGTCCTCCCCATCCGACCGCATGATGCCCAAGACAGCATTCATGAGGGAAACAAAGTTGATATTCCTGGGCCACTGGTGCCGGGTGAGCTTCTTCTTGATCAAGACGCAGGATTTCTTGATGAACCAGGGCACGGATGCCACGGCAAGATTCCCAATCATTAGCAAGACCGGGAATAGGTACCATTGCGGTAACTGCATCCCCATCATTGAAACCTAGTTCATCTACCATCATGTTGATAGCAGGGTCAACACCAAATAGCCTGAGCAGAAAAAGCTAGCAACCACGAACAAAGCTACCAGCATTTGCTTAACCCAAATAATTAACATATATCAATCCCAAACCTCAATTGTCAATCATAGATGGCCGTGCCCCTAGGTATCCCTAGATGTGTTTTTCCTACAGCCTTTCTTGCTTGGGATTTCAATAGTGGAGTATTGGGATAATGCATTTTAACCCTGTTGAAATATGTTGTATCCCGAGAGATTGATTTTTAAACTGATCTTAATTTGATTTAAATATATCATATTTGAATAACCCCTCCCAAAAAAGTGATTAATTACCCTTATTCATCATTGACACACCCAGCTCCGGCTCTGAGGTGCCTGGCGATCTTTTCACCCACAACTCACACCCGCATCGGACCAAAATCCGCTGCATTGAAAGCGGATGGATGACCGGGAGGGTGGTTGGTAGGATGGGGTGATAAGATATTCAATGATAAGAATTTGTATTTAGATGAACATGGCATGGGGTTGGATCATTTTGGTGCAAAGTACGTCCTTTCTTGAAAGTACGCCCCTGTCTGGTAAAAGATGTTCTTTCATGTGGATAACCTGTCTTTTTTTTAAAGGATATAGAATCGCATCCCTTTAAAGTTACAGGTATATATATATATATGTACTTAAGGTAAAGCTACTTTTGACTGTTCCCCCTCATCCCGTCGAGGCTGGAGTGGAGGTGGTGAATCGGCTCTTTGGTGATATCGAGGCGTCCATGGGAATCCAATCGGCCGGAAAAAGGAGGTCCTCTATTGGCTGCGAAAAACGTGGAAAACCACAGGAAAACCACAGGAAAACCACAGGAAAACATGGGAAATCCTCTATAAATTCAGGTTTATAGCTGGGCACATCATCAACAAATGGTGGATTTTCCATAGCTAATTGTTAGTTTAGTGGAGGGTGGCAAAGGAATTCAATAATTTAATGGGATAATTATGGATAATTAACATATGGAAAAAATATGGGATTCCCATGGGATATATTAGCTTAAAAATTGTAAATACATGTAAATACTAGTGATTAATATTGCAATGATGAATAATAGTGATTGATAGTAATGTTACCTTCCGGTGTCATTAAATCTAGCAATGGAATTTCCCGGAACTAAATAGATGTTTACAGTTGGGAAATTCATTTATAAATCGGCCATGTTCCATTGCCACGTTTGATGACCGGATGGTACTTTGTAGAAGATTTTATTTGTGTACAATTCATTGTTAATTGTGATTATAATATAAATCAATTTATATGTATATAATCGGATGACACTTATAATAAACCCAATATCGTTTTTACCTACCTTTTGGGGATGGTTTATATGTTTATGGCATTGGGTGAATCCCACATTACGTGGAGATATCATCACTATCTATCCGTTGTGGTTCTTTTAGGGACCTCTGAAATGGGCCCCAGGAGATTGTGATCCATTCGCTCTTTGCGGTCCAGAAGGTGGGTCCTGGAGTCCTGCCGGCGCCGATTGGGCGCCGAGAAGAGACATGAAGGGTCAATGAAGTGACTTTCAAATGGGACTTCATGTTTTTTTTGTGCATGCAGTGATGGGTTTGGATATTATGATATATTACGATATGATTATGAATCGGAATGTGCAGCCAGCTGAACAGCCATTTAGAACTTACAACTATCTATCTCTATTTTTGGATGATCTTATTTTTCTATTTTTTTGGAGTTGCTCTGTAACGCGTGTGTGTGTGTACTATACATACATATGTATGTTATATATTGTTATATTATACTATGTATATGGTAAACATACACAAAGACGTGGCAAACCCAAGAGGTTTCCCATTCAGAAAGTGATCTACTTTCATCGTGGGTGTTCCACATTTTTTGATATGTTTACAGGAGGGCAAATCTCCATTCAATGACGTTTATCATGTCATAATTATCCATTAATCATTGCCTTTTTGGCCCTTTTTGCAGGTCATGATCAACGACAAGCATTGCTTTGAGACGTACGGCTACGATGTTCTGATAGACGTGGACTACAAGCCCTGGCTTCTCGAGGCCCGGTTCGTTGCGGTTCGCGGACAGGTGAGACGGAACGCTTCGTTGAAAGACGCTGAATGACTGATAATGATGATAAACACGCTAAAAACCTGTGATTATCTGGTAATTATACACGAAAACTAAAGGTAATTACTTCTATGATTCTATGATAATGGTAAGTAATAATCACACATTATTAGATAGTGGTAATTCTATGATTATGTGATAATGTGATACATGTTGCATATTAGTTTCATTAATGGTACTTAGCTGGGCATTTTTTGAAAGGTCCTGTAATAATTTGCTGCACAGTAATTACAGGAGAGTTATCTCTATATATATATATTATATCTATAATATATATATATATATGACAATTGCCATTATTTGGGTAAGTTATATGGTGATTCTAAGTATGACATATATAGTATGAATAACCAGAATATGTACTGGTAGGAAAGTTATACTGTACCGTAAATATAGAAATTATCTATAAACCATTTTTAGATCTTGGTAAATCATAGTTAACGACGTCACTACGACGGCACAAGGAATGATGGTTTGTAAGGGTAACAATTGTAAATTTGATTAATTTTGCGTTATTTCAGCTTCTTGAATGGTTACAATTATCCAGGTTAGACATTTGACATGATATAAGTATAGGCAGATTGACATTGGTTAAATGATCCCTATATCCAGAGATGATATAAATATGATATAGGGATTTGACATGATTGAAGCTTCGGATTCTACCGCCAGAAACAATACATCTAGTCAGTAGACAGGGAATTTTCTCGTGATTTACCCGTCGGAGAAGGGGATGAAGGAACTTATTAACAAACCCAAAAAAGGGACCAACACTAGCCATCAATAACTGGAAATTCAACCAATACATAAGGGGAGGGGTCAACATTTTAATGACTGCATACCGCAGATTTGTTCATTCAAACGGTCAACTTCTTGATATCTCACGGTTGACCTATATCCAAATCATAGAAACTATTTTTCCTTCACTGGTCAAAAACAATAGACCTACAACATGATTTTCAGATGTGGTGAAACTCCAAAGATAGAAACAGAAGATGGATCATCTGGTTGGTGGTTTCCAATGTGTTTATTTTCAAGCCTAGAATTCGGATGATGATTCCGATTGACATAAACATATTTTCAGTGGGTTGGTTCAACCACCAATCAGTCAGCCCTTAAGCCTTTAGTTTTTTTCATCATTTCCAGATAGGAAGTCACAAAGAAAAAATATCAGCAGGTGAAATTCGGACCTGTTGTGAAAATGTATTAAACACACATGCTCAAGGTCTCTCCAAGTTGAAGGGACCATTTGCAGGAAGCCCTCGTACTGTAACTACTGATTTGACAACATATACCATCGTTTCCTGTAGTTTTTCTCAAAACAATCTTATGATCATCCAAGAAATGGCAAATGCCTGGTCATTTGAGGTGAATGCTTCACCCTCGTTGACGGCAAATACCGTGGCAGACTACGAAATGAAGTACGGTCTGCTGGATGATCTGCTAACGTCTTGTGGATGCATTGATGTTGGACGGCAAGTAATGTGGTAAACCCAGAAAAAGCACAATCCAACATATCCCATTGTCAAAACTTGGGCAAATTGGGCATGCTTGGGGTAGTCGTCGATGTACTAAGAGGGATTTGCATCCATTACACGGATTCCGATTGACCATACTGAATATATCACGTTTTGACCATGGTACAAGTGGTAACATATGGCTTATTGATGCTTATTGTTGGATTTACTGTTTGCTAGGCAATTTTCCTAATTGCAGGGTTTTTGCTGGCGAGAACCCTCTTGATGGTTCAGATCGAATCCCCAGCACAACCGAACAAAACATACAGCCTGTAACTTAATGGTACATATACCATACATATACCTAATATCATACCATACATATATACCTAATATGACGCTCAGCCCTATCAGCTCTTAGCAGCATCATTGGGATGATTCCCGTTTTCCCGTCACAAACGAACGACCCGAGGCTTTTGGACTTCGAGAAATATTTGGCGGGCAATGAACTTCAAGTTGGTGGCTTTGATCTACTGTACAAGGCGTTGAACAAAAAAAACCATGAAACATCCATGGGATTGTGCCTGCTGCCAAGAGGATAGAGTCCGATAGAGGTTAACCTATGGCAGTGAGATGGGATTCAAAATTATTTAGGTGGCCTCAGGTGCCTTCATGCCACTGTGCGGTGTGGAGCAGGAATCATCGCTTGATACAACTGATCTCTCAAGAAGTACAAGTGGCTTTGATATATATCAGATCATCCAAGATGATATACGATATGTACCAACAAAGTTTTGAAATACTTTGAAATATACCATTCAAGATGATACCATTTGAATTAGCCAGATGGAATATGTACTTAACATGCTTCGTCTACTAGCTGAATCCTGTCCCACTCTGCGTGCAGAACTATGGTTGCAACAAATCGGTTGGCAACATTTACCTCAAACATGGTTGAAACATGGGGGGTTCCATAAATGGAGGTATCCCAAAATAGATGTTTTTTTCTAACGGAAAATCCCATCATTCGGGGGTACCCCTATTTTTGGATATCTGTGGCGGTTTCCTAAAGTGGGTAGCCCCCACCCAGGGTCCCCTTGGGATCCCCCCACAGGATGGCTGCCGCTACTCACCGCCAGAAGGATCCGTCTTCACCTCTTACCTAGGCCTCCTTGGATCCCGTTGGTACCAAAATTTTTGGAACCGACCTATTTTTTTAGATCATTTTAGGGCTAGATTTCAAGGGATATGGCCCCCAAGTTCTATGGCTCTAAATGGTACAGTAGCTCTATTTGAGGGTGATTATGTGATTTGACAAATCACATGGGGATAATCTCGATGATTAATATTGATTACTTTAATGGATAATGATGTAATCATGATCATTTCAACCATCATTTACTGGAGATTTGCCCTGCAAACTATATGGAAAGCCCGGCTATTTCTGGATTTTTTTTTGCTCGGAAAATTTCCAGTTCTTGGCCCCCTATAAGCAGATTATCAGCCTATGGGGACCCCAATTTTGGATCAATGTGGTAGACATTATAAACCATCCATTTGGGAATGTGAATTGCAATACCTATTTCCTGTTATTTGAGTTATTTGAGTGTGGTAGTTTATTCTTAGGTTAACACATTATGCTGTGTATGAATATGATCACGCATCTGTCAATAGTCGGGTCCATAAGTGATTCAAACCGCCAAAATGTGTATTTGTCCGAGTGTCTTGATTGGTTCCGACCATTTTTTTGTTGCCAAGTTGCTTCGTGGGGGAAAACAGCCCAATGGCGAATGGTTTAGCATATCATGGCCGTTGGAGTGCTGTATCCAATGGTGTTTTCCCCCATTGTCATAAACCATCGACCAGCATAACACTCCTGTCAAGATAACTAGATTATGATATGATTCAACCTCATGATTCACTGGCTTCATATATGTATAATTATCCCGTATTTGGGTGGATTAGACATTTGGTGAACCACCCCAGAACAAAGACCTAATGTGGGTGTGTCTGAACATAGGGTAGGATGTTTCTGGTTTCTGAAAATGGGTTAGTTACCCCCAAATTCATCCATTCTAATGGCCAATATGATGCTCAAGCAGTGGATTTCAAGGATTTTCCCATGAATGTCATAAAGTTCCCATCATTTTCCCGTACATTTCCCATGTCCCATAAATCTCATGACATCATGCCATGAATTTGATGGAATTTCATCGATTTCCCCGGCCCGATGACGCCAGGTGCTTACAACAACCGTCTATCTCAGTTGGAGAAACTGGCAAAGACACGTGCCTGGGAACTGAGGCAGAGCCAGGGAGCTGGGCAGGGTGGTGCACCATGGTGCATGGGACTCCCATGGCAGGGAATATCATGGAAATACATGGGGAAATATGTGGCAATATATGGACATTTGCCATTTATCCATATATTATCCAATGTAATTGTGTTGAGCATAGACCATATTTTTAATGGTGAAATCCATCTCATGATTCTCGATCTAATGGTGCAATCCAATTCAGCTTTCGCTGACTTTGAGTGGATGAAGCCGAATACAAAAGGAAGATCCAAAGATTTTGGTCCAGACGTTTTCACAGGGAGGGTCAAATGCAAATCCGAATCAGCACCAAGTCTAGAATGTAATTACAATGGATTGAATATGATCGTGTTAACCCCCAGATAGACATGCAACTTTTACCACTTTAGGATTTGACTTTGCCATTTTTGGGGTTGGATTTCCGCCAGGAACACGAGCAAATCGACCGGTTCGGACCTCAGATCATCATTTCATATCGTTTCCCTGATATTTTCCTGGGATTGATATGGGTCCAGTCGGAAACACGGATGACACCCAGTCGCGGATAGCGACTGGGCGTTCACAGCAAGGTGGCTTTTTCGGCGAGGCGGGCAGCTGCTACATGGAATCCATCCATTCTGATTTGGTTACCATCCTTTTTTGAGCTATTGAACCATGGACCATTGAAACCCATTTAATAACATTGTTTTTTAACTGATGGTTTTTATTACCAGTAGTACCGCACAAGGCGGTGGCGGAAGTTTCAAAAATAGGAAACCTATAGGAGAGATTGGTTGTTGTGAATCAGGGATCGCAGAGCGAAGCCACTGATGGACCGAAAGGTGCTTGAG
>Ga0126342_10008565_pt1 | contig 18345 bp, 26 predicted proteins | sample Cyp1metagenome_FD_92528 | JGI IMG/M metagenome (GOLD analysis project Ga0126342, IMG submission 92528) | Coral microbial communities from Lord Howe Island, Old Settlement Bay, Australia - Cyphastrea 1 metagenome | ecosystem: Host-associated > Invertebrates > Cnidaria > Coral ...
GTATGTATGTATGTATGTATGTATGTCTGTATGTGTGTATGTATGTATGTATGTATGTATGTATGTATGTATGTATGTATGTATGCATGTATGTATGTATGTATGTATGTATGTATGTATGTGTGTGATTATTTTATAATATATATAAATAGTTAATTAGTTATATATATATATTATGTTATATTAATGTTATATAATATATATATGGCATTACAGTACATGTCTACTTCATGCTCAGATTTTCCACCTGTCTTGATGAATCCCTTCTATGTTGAGATTTTGCGTGGGTTTCCATCACCTGCCATACATCATGCATCGCTGGATGGCTCTCCCACTTGCACACTTCGTGATCTGTCAGCCCTGGTAGGAAAGCTTCTTTGATCCCTAAGCGCCTGGAGCCAAAATGATTCTCCATATTTTGCAATGCATGATGTCAATGATGTCTAACTCTGATGGTGATGAAAATCACACCCAAATGAACTCAGTAACTCCTCACACCATACCTATTATACCTCCCATTACCTCCCGATATTCAACAACGCCCTGCCTCAGATGCACGGCAATGTGACCTATTCAGTTCCCAGAAGAGCTGCAAAGCCTTCTGCCACTGATGCCCTCGCTTGAGCCGGCCCGGCTCGGGCAGTATGCCATGGTTCAACTTACGGATTCCCGTGGATTCCCGTGGGTTCCCTGCAACTTGGAGCAGTTCTAGGTTCCTCTAGTAAAGAGACCTGAGGAAACAAATATTGCAATCGAAAATTCATGAAACTTCCCAGTGTCGTCGCCCACTATGAATATCTATGAATGGAATTTGCTCATCTGCCAAAGGGCCAATTCATGAACACAGCTTGGGATGTTGGGACCTTTGGAAGGGAAGATCTCATTTTGGCAACTGCTCGGGCCCGGCCATTGATGATGGACCAAGATTCATAGACTTGCAAAGATAACAAAGGTACAGTATAACAAAGATATGTTTGAACTCATAGTTGTGCACGGTATACAGCAATGGTTTGCTTTCCGTGCCCTTACCACTCTGAGTGAATTTGATTTCTATAATTTGGGCTACTAGGAATGTCAAACATCACTTGGCACCAAACTTCGACACTCAACAACCAGTAAGATTACAGGCAAACTAGTAACACCAGGAGAGAAAAATCTTGGGAAGTATAAGTATACTAGCATTTTTCCTTCTTGTTTCTCCTTCACCAAGCTCCACAAATCAAAGCAAGTCCCCACTCTTTACAGCAAGGGTCCCTTGTCACAAGCGGCGATGGCAGCGTTGAAACTGATGGTGGACAACTTGAGATCAGCCTCCACCGCATCCTTGGGAGCATCGTTACAAAAGAACATACAGCAACATGCAAAAACATAGATGTTCTATCATGTTCTGACTTCTTTTACACAAGAATGAACCTGGAAATACCTGGAATATGAAGAATCAAAACTGTCAATCTCGGAGTGATGTGAGAAATGAAGCACTGAGATGAAGGTATGATAGCAACAGGTTTCTCGAAACAAAAAAAAGGTTTCAACACGGCAAAGTCACAGCTGGCAAGTCTCCGACAAAAGCTGCAGGGCAAAGGGCCACGCTGCCCCACTGCAGGCTGTGATACACGAGTTGTAAGAGAGGATATCCTGATCCACATCAGAACTCTGGAACCTCTATTTCTGGAAGGAAGCAACTCCCATTGTTGGTCAACCTCTCTTCAATTGGAATGTAGGACTACTTTGAAGTGTTTATATAGAAGCTCTGCAAATCAAATGCCCTGCCAAAAAAAAAACGAGATCTTGTCCCAAAACTTACCTCGCCATGACCGAAATGCGAGGATCCTCCAAGCCAGGCACCGAAAGGCACCAAATCCTGCCATCCAAAAAAAATCTGTTGAACAAATCACCAAGATTACCGTGGCATCTTTTTCTTGACGCTAACATCCCCAGCCCCCCTCACAGAACCCCAGGCTCTGGCTGCGGTATCTGCAGCAACATCTGCAAGCACTGGCGCCAGCGACGAGCACGAGCCAAGGCGCTCAGGCTGGTGTTGAAACTTACGATGTCAGGTGGGAATGGGCACGACTGCAACAAGTGCAGGCACCAACGCCTGCGAATTCGAATTCGAATGGCTGGATGAGGTTGAAGACCTGCTTTACCCCTCAAAAAAGGCTGTATGAATGATCCACTAATGATCCGCTAATTGTCACGCATTGTCACTCATTCTGTTTCCATAGCATATTTACAGTACAACATTAACACAAAAACTGACTGGTGGTTTCAAGCCTCTTGAAAAAGCTTTGAAAGAGTAGTCGTTGTGGACCAGTGGATCATCCCCAATAGTTTCGGGGTTCTACTTGGCAAGCCACCACGCTTGATCTGCGGCCCTTTCGCAGGCAGCCATGGCAGCATTCCAAACCACCAAATCCATGGTTTCTAGGGCTTGCTCCCCGGTTCCTGCCATGGCATTTCCCGAAAGTCATACGACTCATACCCACCATGGTAGTGCTAATCCACAGTTCAGGCGTGTGGCAAAAAAAACAAACACAAACATTGAACATCTCCGTGAATTACTAAATTGTGTTCTATGATTTTCCTGGTGGAAACGCATTGCACACCAGGTCTGCCATCATACTTACATAGGTTTATCTCAACATGTATATATGGAACGCCCAAATCTCATGAATCATCATCAAATCATGCGTGCTGTTGGTTATGTACGAAGGTGGCCAAGTGGATGTGCGCATAGAATCCACCTAGTACTGCTAAATTTATTATCCCAAAAAGATCTAGCATCTCTCGCTCCGGTAAACGTTCACTTATTGTGTCAATAGATACGAGTATGGAACATCCATCAAAATCCGCCATGAAATCATTTCCATTCATTTCCTAAAAACAACCATGGATTCTATGGATTTCCATTCATTTCCATCGTTTTTCCCTAGGTTTTTTCCGATGTTCACGGGACTTCCAATTCCCATCCGCTCGCCCGGTCCCCGGTCACCTGCCAGGTGCAGCAGCTCTAAGGCATCGATCCATCGCATCCCACGGCGACAGGCCTTGAGGGTGATACCTGCCGATGATTTGAGAGGAATTTTTATGGATTTGGCAATGGCAAAAACCAAGAAACATCCAGAAAAATATTTAGGATAATATGGATATACATAAAGGATCTCTGACCAAATTGCCATCGACTGCCGGCAGTGGCGTTTCGAAACGGCCTACCTCATTCGGTAGAGCCAGCAGAACATGCAAGTCAACTTCTTTATAAATCTAATCAGATCAATGTCAATTCTGATCAGGAACTAATTCAAAAGACACATCTATATATATATTATATAATCGGATCAATGACAGATCTGATCAGGAACGAGTTCAAAATCAAACTAAGAAAAACGGATGGCAAACAATGGATGGCATTGCGTATCGTTGTGGCAAGAAACATGCATGTTCACCCACACAGATTGTCAAGGTGTATGGCGAGAGTTGAAGAGATGATTGGTTGATGGTTTTTGGACGATTTTGGTCAAATAAATGCTACTAAATGCTGCAGCCTAGGCTGCACATAACCATGGCTTTGACCTGTGAAATAGCCTCCTCTATCCATTGCAGGTTGCTTTTTTTGGTTGCATACTTTCCTGTTCAAAATGAGATTCACAAGTTTAAGCTACAAAATCTTGGACATGGATTTTACGTCACTGTTAGCCTCACTAAAACGGAGGGCTGAGGCACAAGGCCTCCCATCTTGTAGCTTAAACTCAAAGGGGGATGTATAGTGATAAAGATTCATCCATTCACATCCATTACCCTCTGGTTATGTCAAAATAGCTATTGAAAATGACCATAGAAATAGTGGAGTTTTCCCATGAAAAATGGTGGATCTTTCCATAGCTATTTTGACATAACCAGAGGGTCACCAAAGCATCAGAAACAGAAAGTCCTCCGAGATGCTCAGGGTAAACTTGTCCATGACTGGCCTCCCGGATCTTTAGCACAGGGACAGGGGGCGGAAAAAAACGTCCCATTTAAACATCACCAGGGGTCAAGTAGCTCGCGTATCCCAAGCAGATCCCCACGGCACCTGATTGATATGCATATTTCATCAATTTTCATCATATGTCCCAAGGCATTTCCTTAGTTTTATACAAACTTTGGCACCTTTGTGAGGACCAAGCAGCTCCACTCAATTGTCAATAGAAAGAACGGACATGTTTTGAAATGAAAACTACATCAACAACGACAAAGGAGCATTTCTTTGAAGAACGCCTCTTGCACTCCAATCCCATTGAAGTTAATTTCCGGGCCTTTGTTTGGCAAAGAAGTGCAAAACGCGCTGCCATTCGGCACTTCTCTCGCAAGCACTCAAGGTTGAGTTGATGGTTATCACGTCCTTGTGCGCTTGTTCGACCCGTGGGAAACCCACCAAGAGAAATAGAAGGAATGGAGTCTGTCCGAAAACACGGTATACCGTATAATTCGTATAATTACTGGCATACCCGAAATGCCAAGATTTAATATGAACAATGATTGACCAAGGGATTACGGGTATGCTATTGTCAAACAAACCTGTATGACCAAAGATCTTCTGAGTCAACATCACAAATCCCAAAGACGGTTGAAAACAGGAACATTTGAGACCACCAACAAGATGGAACATTCAGCAGCCACATACCATCCGGTAAACATACAAAAAGCTATTGAAAATGGCCATTTATATCCATTTATAGTTGATTTTCCCCTTAAAAATGGTGATTTTCCATAGCTATGTTAAATTACCAGAGGGATCCAGAGGGTACCAACTGAATGCAAGTCTCAGGGCTGATTTCTTCTTCTTGCATGCGCTGCAGAAGTGAAATGCCTCATGGGCTCTCGCTTGTCAAGGCATCCATGGCATCCATGTCAAACCTGCTGTTCACCCCACAGCTGGTATGGCTGTATCTTCATCTCCCCAAACCCTAAACATGGTATAATTTACCCAATATCTATACGTACATACATACATACATAACATAGCATAACATAACATTACATTACATTACATACCATACATTACATTACATTACATTACATTACATTGCATTATATTACATTACATTACATCACATTACATTACATTACATTACATTACATACATACAACTATATATATACTGTATATATACATATATAATTATATATATACAATTGGTATCCATCATTATATCCACATTCTTCAAGGTCGAATTATAGTAATGTAATTCATAGCTTTTGATCCGTCCCCAAGTGCCAAAAACGTCTGCCTCGTGTCGACAAAACACATCGTCAATCTTAGACCTGTAAAAACTATCTTAGTTGTAGCTGGTTTATATAACCATCACAATCATATCTCATTTATAGCAAAATATTCCGGGTGAAAGTGCTGTCCAAGATTGACCCTAGTCATCATGAAACCAAGAGGCTCTGCTGCCACTGGCTCTTTTTGATGTACTTCCTGAGGAGCCTGTTGCAGGCGAACAAATCCTTCATTCCTCCGTCTGCGGCACCCAGTGTCCATCAAAGCTACAGTGACGTCGCAGCCAGGTCCGTGCGAAGCGATGAACGCTTCATTTAGGCTGGAAAATGTTGCGGTATGTTGCGGTTGTACAACTTATTGCCTATGCGGTTTACAAAACCAAGTGTTTATGCAAAGGCATGTGCCATGTGCATTTTCTACATATGAAATCTACCGTATCCAAATGTTACTGTCATTTACTGTCTATATTTCTCATGTAACCGCTCCGGTTGTCCAATGTAGGAGGGCCTCCGCAGCCTCAAAATGGAAATGCTTTCTTTTGTGGCCCACTGTCCCACCATTGGAAGGCCTGAAGTGAATATCCTCAATGTGAAAACCACTTATCATGCGATCGTGAATGATCTCGAGGTTAATTCCTCCTATCTACAGTACTCGTTTGACCCGGGGCCCGCTGTACTGGTCAGTGTAGGGGTGCAGCATCAGTTTCTCCCATGGCACCTCGTCTAAAGCCTGGCGGGAAGGAATTGTGTCAGAGACTCGATAGCATTTTCAAAAGGCGCTCCGGACATCTGCTCTGTCATTTTGCATTTTCAAATGATGTCCTTTTTGAAACAAGAGTCGGGTCTGGTCTGTTCAGGCATGTTCAGTCGAATGCACCTACAGCGTGTTCAATAGGGAGATACCCCGCACAAAATCTGTGAGAAAGTACAAGACTTGTTCCCAAAGAAACGTGCAAAATGGTGAAGTCGAACTAACTAGTAAAACTAGCCTTTCCAATCCTTTGAAAGCCCCATGGATTTCATGGCTCAAGTGCAACATGCAGCAAACTCGGACTGAAGCATCGCAACGTCCCTGGAAGCCTCATCAGTCACCACCTGCTTGGCAGTACCCGGTGGGCTGATAGTCAGTCATAATTGGGGATCATCCATTTGAACAAAGCCCATTACATCCCTATTTTAGATGTTTAAATCCCCATTTGAAACCACCAATACGACTTTTTGACTCTTCACTTAAATGGTTAGCAGCCAGCAGGAAACCATTGGGCTAACGTTTTCTGGTGAATGTGGGGGATGGGATTGCTGCGCCGAAATTTCGTCAGTTGGATAAAGTGTTTGCAACTCATCTTCAGTCACTGATGATTCACACTGATATTTAGATAAAGCACTTTATCCAATTGCACTGTTAGATTTTTACATGATCATTCGTCATCCCTTCTGGATCATCAGCCTCGGCAGTCTGGGAATCATCCTGGGCGACAGATGCCAAGAGGGATGCCACAAGATGCCACAACAAGTTCTGATCGTCATAGTAGTCACATGCATGATATGGTATACTGATATCGGCTGAACAGCGGGCACAAGAATGGCAGCGAAGTAATATATGATACATATTAATACATATCAATATATTGATACATGATATATGCAAGTGCATCGATCAATAATTGTCCTAGGTTCTAGATGTTCAGGTGTGTAGATTTATTAGATCTCAAAGTCATGCAAATTCGAATATTTTGCTCTCCAACAAGGTCCGATGGAGCTGCACAGTGCTTTTTGCAGGATCCCAGCGAAATTTGCTGCCAGCAGCACTTGTTTGAAACTTCTCCAAATCATTGCAATGGAAACTATATATAAAATATACTATAATATAATTAATTATGTGTCTATAGGAAATAATGTGAACATTGGGAATTGATGGGAAACAAATCCAAAAATGTGGGGCTTGAACTTGGACAATTTATGAACGTTGGGGATCTCTCTCTCTCTCTCCCTCTCCCTCCATCGCCTTCTCGATCGTTGGGGATATACAGTAACACTGACACTAACCCTTTTATGGGGGTGTAATGGGATAAGACACAACAATGCCATATAGGATTGCCTGAAAATGGCGGATGTTATGATACAAACGATACACCATTGGAATCCATTGGATTTTTCTCTCTGGTATTTTCGCTGTTTTCCGACAGATTAGCCTGTGGTTGGTGATGTCAATATCGTGGCAAGTGGCACCGAACATCCCAGGTAGGATACCCCAAATTCAGCACTCAAGTGAGTTTGTCTTAAAATGGTGGATGGGCATCCTTTTCATGTTTAGGTATCTAAATTGGGGACATGATGATAAAATCTTGAAAATATATGAAATTCTGAGGTTCCAACTGTTGAGAACAACAACTCCACCTAGGCTTGAGCATCCCAAGTAAATTTAAGTAGGAATGGAACAGTCAAAAATATGTCAACACAAGAATAAAATTGATAAATAGAAATGAAACAAGCAGCCAGTCAAGAGCACACACCTTTACCTCTAATCAACCATGGCGATGAGCATCAATCCATATCAATCCCCTATAAATGGAGGTTTAAAAAGCTGGGAAAATCATCTAGAAATGATGGATTTTTCATGGATTTTCCATCATGTTTAAGGCAATCAAGCGGGACCCCAGTTTGCACTCTAAGGTGCGAGTTGGCCGGCACGCCTTTTGTGGCGCGGCCGTTCGTGTGTGGAGATCATCACGGTTTCACCGGCTCCACTGCAAAACATTCGCGAGCTACGTGGGAGGCCCCCTAGAGCCGTTCCACAACCAGCCAGGCCCTGGTAACTTTCATGTGGATCAGGTGTTTGCGAGAGTTTCTTGATGTTTCTTGTGGGGGATTCCGATAAAATTCAGCGAGCGGATGTGAGCATCCAACAAAACCCCCAAAGAGCTAGTCATTTTGGATGATTCCTAATGACATAAATGAATAAATGAAGAAAACAACATTGAAGCCAACCCATGAACATCTCCATGACTGGAACCATGTAAACACAAAGGTCGATACGCAGCTCGGCATGTGGCCCGCCTACTTCAGCCCGGCCCAAGCCTGATGTCCCACAGTACCTCAATAGCAATGTCTGGCTCCAAGCGAAAGGTGATGACCATGGTGCAAAAATTGGGGAACTTAAGTGACCCAAATGTCTAGAATGCTATTAAAAAAACATTCAAAAAACCTAGCTTACACCCCAGTCATTCAGATTAATCCAGCAAACCCAAGAGATTGCGAAGAGGTCCTCATACCGTTCAGTTCACATGTCGTGCCCAGCATTGCCCAACCACCTTTGGAGGGATCCAGTTCTTGCTCCAAGGATAGCTCCACCAAATGAATGACACAATGTTGATCTGAACTCTCCATTTACAGTAACTTTATGGATCCTTATGGATTTTTATGGTTTGTACATGTTGGTACCCCAGTCCAGGTCCCCGTGCCCCATGTTAGCATTATGTCTTCGGAATTCTGTTGCTTCCTCGTTCATATCCATTCATCGCTTGCTGAGCAAAACCCTCAACAAAAGAACACAATCTAAACCTAAGCCACTCCACCGGACTCTACCCATTTACAATTCAGCACTCAGAATATCTCAGAATCAGCATCCAAAAACTAAGAACAGAGGAAACACATCGAACAAACATTAACAAACAATCTTTACCCCAATATTTAACCGTCAAATCTACCAAGATCATCCAATATCTACCCTCTGGTAAACTTAAAAAAAGCTATTGAAAATTGCCATAGAAATAGTGAGTTTTCCCATTAATAGCATGGTGATTTTCCAGTTCGCTATGTTAGTTTACCAATATCCTAACCCAATCTTCAGCCAATTCCAAGGCCCATTTTTTACCCCTGCCAGGCTGCCAAAGTCCACCGCCTCATGGACCCTGTGCGCCTCCGACGAGGTATCGGTATACCTCTTGCCACCCAGCTCCGCGCTGAAATTCACCGCGATGTCGCTGAAGCCCTGCTTGTACCTCTATGAACTTAAGGGAAACCCATGGAAGGACAGGCTGTGTTTGGGAGGTGATGGAAGCCAAATGAGAACATGACATACCAAGATTTCTCAAGTATTATCAGTATTATCACATGTTTATAAAATGTCATGAGATCAGTACTAACTTACCAACTTGTTGAAATCATCCCCAAATCTGAGAAATCAGTGGATTGCGGTGCCAAAAATTTAACCCAAGCTGCTCATCCCAGTCCATCCAAAAAACGCCGTTGTCCTTGACGCCCACCTGCCACACGCAAACGAACATGGTCATGGATGTCATGGATGTCATGGATGTCATGGATGTCATGGATGTCATGGATGTCATGGATGCAAAATGGCCAACATTCAAAAATCTCAATCCACATTGTTTTTCTTCACCTTTCTGCGATATGCTGTCAGCATTCCACTCCTATCATCGATGCAAGGGAAACTAGCGGAAAGCGTTTGATCCCATGACCTATTCTACCCTAAGAAAGAATACAACAGTTATCCGCTGCTAAACATTAAATCAATTTTAATTGCACTATATATTCACATCGAAACCTATCCCATCATATCAGAATCTCAAAGAATCTCCAAACATCTATCAACTGGTGGTGGTCGTTCCCCATTCAAACTTGGACTGCCATGTCTGACATGGGTGAAAACATGGGAGTAATTGTGGAGAAAATTGGGGAATCCCTTCCCTCCAACACTAAATACCACCCTAAAAACCCTGGCTTAGTATTGGATCTACTCACTTTGGGCCCCGTCTTGGGGGTATTGAATATGTTTTTTGCTTTGGGGGGAAGGGGTTATTGCCATCCCTGCCATCTTTCAGCAGCATTTCAGGGCCGGGCCTTGTGCCCCGTGGCTTTCAACGCTTCGGGATAAGCGTTCCAGCTTTCCCAGTCATCGTCGTGAAAGCGGCCGAACCACTCGTTGGTCATGTGAGGGTTACCTGAAAAAACGACCGTTTTCGGTTGGTCCTTTGTGATGTGGCTACGTGCCGCTTCGGCGTCATCCTCTGACATCCTCTGACTATTGTTTTTGTCTCCCAAAGTTCTCCTCATGTGTTCTCACTGTTTGGCAACCAGTATTATGCTTGTTTTAATAGCATCAAATGGATCATGGTTGATCTTTTTTGCACCCTGCAAAAGCGTCAATTTGCAACTGGACATTCTACATTTCACATCGTTTCACCCTAATCCTGGCCCAAACATTGGCCCCTAAACCACGGGAACTGCGACGAGTGGCGCACGTGGATCATCCTCAGCACCTTATCCTGGCCATCACGAGTGTAGGGCACGTCCAGCATACGCAGCAAGGTGTAGGCCTCAGGATGCTGGACGGATTTATGGCTGGGAGATAGCTAACTATACTCAGTAGGGGTAAAGCACGAGGCGCGTCGTAGAGGGTTTGTTTATGTAAGGGTTTGTCGTTTGCTAGTTTTCCTTTTCTGCATACATTTTTTGAAAAATCAAAAACGAGCGAAAGGGAGCCAACAAGAGCAAAAAGAGACAAACAAAATCAACAGAGACATCATTTACAGGAAACCCAAGAAGTAAACCTACTGAAAGCTACTGAGCTGGTTTGTGAAAAAGAAACAATCCACATGTGTGTAAACACAGCGAGCACAAAAGTTTCCAATGGTTTCCTGTCCCTTCCTATTGCAACACATGACTACAACTGCTTTACAGCTGACAGCGATGAACATCTGGTTCACAGAACTTCATCTTGCCGTAAACCGTCATTGAAGTACCCTCTGGTAATTTAACAGTTCGCTATAGAAAATCCACCCATTTTAGAGCTAGGTAAACCATCTATTTCTATGGGCCATCTATACCATAGCTATGTTAGTTTACCCCACACATCACCACAGCAGCTAAGATTACAGCAGCATCCGTTGGCTTGGCCACATGAAACTGACAGCGAGTCGAGTAGCTGTGGACTAGCGCCCTGGGAAAACACAACTTATTTCATACAATTGCATATATTTACATGTATTTACATTAAAAAAAAACAACAACAACAAATACAATGTAACTACAATTTTCCGCAAAAAAGAGCCAACGAGCTACAAAGAGCCGAATTGAGCAAACAAGAGCAGACATGAGCACAAATATGCAAAAGTGAGCAAGCACCAAGGCAAACAAATACAAAAATAAACAAAAAAAGAACCCAGAAAGAGCAGACATGAGCAAAAAAAAATATTCAAAAGGCAAGACTGAGACCGGAAGAGGCAAAAAGAAGAGAAATATGAGCCAAAAAGAGCAAACATGAGCAGCAAAATCAACCAAAAAGAGCAAAAAAGAGGCAGAAAAGAGCAAACAAATGAATCAAAAAGAGAAAAACGAGCCAAGAGCACAAATGGGCAGACATAATCCGTTGCTTTTTGTTTGTTTCCTTAATCAGTTTCACATCCCTGGGAACCAATACACATCCACAACCCCCACCACACACCACACACATTACCCTTGGTGATATACCCATTAATAGTGGGTAGACATGCTGGATGAATCTGGATGACGTTTGTCACGGGATATTCATGCGGATATCTATGAATTAAGAAATTTAGGGGGATATCATGACATGTCGGATACCATATGCCTCAAGTTATGGCAGCCATTCCATGAGAACATGATCTGAAATTGGGCATGGGACATCCCAAATGGGCAGCAGTCAAGGTCTCCAAAAGATCAGGAATGCCTGACCGACCCTAGTTACCCTAGTTGGTCAAGGAAAGAGCCCAGAGTTTCGCATTGTTCCACGAAATAAGTCGTGCGACACATGGGCATGGTGATACACACACATATATGCAGTGTTCACACTTGCCATCATGACCATGCTTCTTCGGAAGATAATTTCTGTGATAAGGATTCTAAAAAAAACAGATTGCTTCAGCTTCAATTTACAATTTTAGATCATATTGTGCTTGTCAACAACAGTCAAAAACCCATTTGACCTAGTTTTGGGGATTTGTAGCCGTTTGCTTGATTTTTTAGGCATTTTGAAGGTTTTTGTAGGTGCGCACTCTTGCCCAGAAAGTGCACATCGCATACATCAACCAATTTAAGGATTGTGAGTCAGCAAGTCTCACTTGACAGCTGATTGAACAACTACTGCAACATGGCTGGTTAGAGTTTAATGACTCGTTTCTAATGGATGGAGGGGTGAGTGCTGGTTGACCCTCTAGTGGTGGGACCACCTCTCAGTGCATGACTCTGTTCTATGACGATGGTCCACACTAGGGAAACTACTTGAAGGTGGGATGTGTAACATGGGAATTCAAGATGAAGTAAAAACGCATAAACCAGGGGAATCATGCAAAATCTGCAGAACTAGGCGTTTTGGTTGATAAGATAAGTACTTTTTCTGACCGATATCTCAAAAAACTGCCAACAACCTAGGACAATCATCAAAAAATATTATGAACGAAAACCTAGGACCTAGGGTGGGATTTTGGGGTTCCAAAGTTTGAGACAAGCCCATCTTAGTCGAACAGGGTTGTGTTATGATAGTTATAGAGTTATCATAAATCTCATACCTTGTCGGAGGTAACCGGTGGACATTTTGAGATATGGAAGGTTTCCTGAAATGGGGATACCCCCAAATCCTCCATTTAACTCATTTTAACAGGATTTTCCACTATAAACCAACCAGCTATTGGGGATCCCCTTTTTATGGAAACCCGGCCACCTGTTTTACTGCGACTGAAGGGCATGGTTCGCCAGAATGCCCTTGTAGTTCTGACGGGTGTTGCAAGCCAGGGCATGACCTAGGAGAACCATCCCCAAAACTTCATGGGAAAATGGGAAAATAAAAACCACATCCCCAAACATGATGTTGGTTATGTATACATAATATATATATATCCCATGATATCCATCCATCGATGGATTCATATGATTTTATATGATTTTATGTGATATATATAGATATATGTGTGATATACATATATATATATATATACATAGAATAATCCTTAATTCTTCTTGGTAAAAAAATCGTTAAATCCACCCCATCTCTTTCTTCTCCCTCTCTGGGTCTTGATGGCATATACCCTCTGGTAATTTAACATAGCTATAGAAAATCACCATGCTATTCATGGGAAAATCCACTATCAATGACCATTTTCAATAGCTTTTTGTATGTTTACCAGAGGGTAGCCCATGGCCAAGACACCCGCGTGGTTCCACTCTTTCAGCTTCTCCCAGACCCATTCGTCCGTCAGCTCCACCTCGCCATCGCTGAAGGTAGAGGCATCCTGAAGCCAAGCCACGAGCGTTGGACCATTTAAGGTGAACTAACATAGCTATTAAAAATGGCCATTGATAGTGGATTTACCCAATAAAACTGGTGGATCTTTCCATAGTTACGTTAGTTTACCAGAGGGTAAGATGAACAACACGAACAGATCCGTCTATATATTATGATTGTGTATATACATATGTATGATGCTGGTGTATAAATAAACATAACCGCAAGTAATCAACACACATATTGAATAAATACATCTATATGATCTATACGTATATATATATATACACATACAAGTTCATGGAATGATTATGCATTATTAGAATCATCTAAGGCAGGGAGAAACCACCAAATAACATGATGTTTGAAACAGCCACCCCACAGAACTATCTCAACCGAATTGTTGAGGGTGAATCCCAACCCCAAATCACCACACTCGGCAGATGTCTGCTGATTTCCTATGATTTCCTGACATATTCTTCTGTCCCTGTGCTTCTTACATGTGGGAAACCCGATGCCATCACCACTTGGGGACGGTTGAAATCCAAACCATTTGAGGCATTTTGATTTGCCATGCGCCTGGCGGAGGGTTTTTCTTGGCTCCCTGGCTGATGGCGGCCCAGCCTGAGTGAAATATCCCCAATTCGCATCGTAGCTCTCAATACGCATGGCAACGGTGGCATGCTGGGCAGATTCCTCGTCCTTTCCGCAGCGGAAAGCATAGGGCGCATGGGTGCCTGCGCACACACTGCCGTTGGGGGGGAGATCTGATCGCTGCATTCTCAGAGATCAAGGAATGTTGGGGTATTTGCTAATTACCTAAAGTGGAAGTACGGTTATCTAACACATGTAAGGGGTGCACAATAATCGAATATATTATATAAATTTATATCATATATTCTAAACACGTTGAAGCCCTACATGGCCCAGTACCTCAGTTTCGGCCATTTTAGGGACCTAAATGAGTCACTTAAGGCCCTACCCCTCTGCCTCCAACATCAGGGCTCACGCTGATGCCTTGGAAGTCCGTCTCAAGTTCAGCCCCTACTGAAAGATGGCTATGCAAATGGCATGCTATCATGCATACTCTTAGACAGTTCTCAAGCAACACATGGCAAAAGTGGCAAAACATGGCAACTACTCTCTGGTAAACTAACATAGCTATAGAAAATCAGCATCTTTAATGGGTAAATCAACTATAAATGGGCCATTTTCCATAGTTATGTTAGTTTACCAGAGGGTTTATGCAACTTTTTAGTTTCTTGAGGCATCTGGTGGCCTTGGCATTGCCTTGGTATCCACATCCCAGGTGCACAGCGATGGTTTCCCCGTCAGCATTTCCATGGCCACGGATTCCCAGCCACCGTCGATGCCTGGGGGATCCAGCATCGTTCACTTTTAAAAAGTCACCATGAGCGATATATCCGATAAATGTTATATATATATATGAGGGGCTTATTTGGGATGGTCCCCCCACCTGGTCTAATCTATGTGGAAATAATAATTATATATATATATCATAGAATCACATATATATATATATATATGTATAATATACAGTATATCCGTAATTGCTATTATTTTCTATTCATCTCTTGGGCTTTTGGCCACAGCCGCAGCACAAAACGCCAGGCTTCGGTGGTAGGACTTCACAAACTTCGCCACGGCCTTCTCCAACAAACAGGGCCAAAACTCGTTCTCCTTCGTAGGCTTAGCCTTGACCAAGGGTGGTGGTCGGATCTGCTACGAAAATTTAAGGTCCCCTCCACAATGAGGGTGGTGACAAGTGGGGGAATCAAAATGTTGGGTTTCCATAAAAGGGGGTACCCCCAAATAGATGGTTTATAATGGAAAATACCATTAGAATGAATGATTTGGGGGGTACCCCCATTTATGGAACCCCTCATATGTTGGGTTGACATTATCCTTCTTGTGATGTTCAGTAAGAATAGCAGTTGAGATGCAATGAGATGGATGATGCATTTTAACAATCCTCCCACACACAAGTAAAATTGAAAACCACACGGCATCATGATAGGAATTGAATGTGATTTTTAAATGCACCATTTTTCTGCCCGTTTGAGCTGAGATCTTGACGAAGCAAAGGTTGCCGTGCTTTCCTGCAGCTCAAGAGCAGCAAACCCATGCTGGTTAGTGGTTTCAACCCAGCCGGGGGTATACTACGTAGTCACTTGGGACAATCATCCCATTTGTTGGACGGATAATTTCCATGCATTTATAGAATTTGAAGCCTCTGGCCACCAACCGGTACAAGTGACTAGGCAGGGGGGCCTCCGACATCTCTCCATATCATGCCAATTCTTATGATCTTCTCAAACCTTGTATGTACAACAGGGGTGTAACCACCTGCGTACCATTTTCGGGGTATGATGGGACGTTTTCGACCGAATTCTGATGTTTTTTAGCGGAGGTTAGTCAATTACTGCTCCGACTGCGGAATCTATGGATGTCCTGGCTTCTTCCAGTATGGCAGGCGATCGTCGATGGTGATGACTTTCCATTCCTCAGCAGTCTGGAACCCGAATGAGTACTGACCCATGGGTTGAATGGGTCAACCTCCATTCTGTATGGATCATACACCATCCGAAATTCGAATCAATAGTTATTTTCCAAAAAGACACCAGGTAAAAGGATATGGTGGCTGGAGCCTCCACTTTATATTGGCTGTTCTGTTGCAGCCTGAAAAATTTTGAAAAGCTGCTCTGCAACAGAGCCAACGCTATTCTTTTTCTATCGCCGAATATTTATCCATGGCCTCAGCTTGCAGCAAAATTCGCACTGGATTTATGTGTTGTTTTTCCGAATGAGTATGGATCAAAACCTATTACCCTCTGGTAATTCAACATAGCTATATAGAAAATCACCATGCTATTAATGGGAAAATCCACTATTTCTATGGCCATTTTCAATAGCTTTTTGTATGTTTACCAGAGGGTAGTACCACATTTTGATACATTTTGTGGGATGAACATCCATTCACCACGGGGTGCGTCTCCGAGCCGCTTCCGCAATTGGGTCATAGAGTCGCACATCGTATCCTCAGGGCGGATACGAAACTGCTGCCATTCACGTACGATTCCTTGATCACAAAAAACAAAAAAAAACAGCAACAACAACAACAACAACAATTCAGCATTGATACACAACTTGATAATGTAATGAAACCCTATAGTTAGTTATTTATAGTCTATAGTTATTTCATGTTATTTCATGTTATTTCATGTTATTTCATGTTATTTCATGTTATTTCGCTTCTTTGGTATCATTGATAGATTGGAAGGTTGATCTTTGATCTGAATTGTAGATGTCAGATGTTCACCAAGTCATCCCTGTCTAGTCCTCGATGAATCTGCTTGGATCATGGGTGCAAACCCTCCACACTATTTATGTTTCCTCTTTTTCCCCCATGAATCTTCGTGTGTACACCCATGAATTTCAACACCCTTCAAACATATTTCCAAATTTTGTTTGTGCCTGTTTGATCCTTTTTGGTTCATGTTTTGTTATCGAATACTCTCCAGTATAAACTGAGATATCTCTGGAACATTTCTGTTTTCTATAGTTGAATCACCGACTTAAATATGTCCACCTATAGGAAACTATTATATTAGGATGGCCTATATTGTGGGATCTCCAAATGTAACTATGGCCCAACGATAGAATTGTATAGAATTGTAAAATATATGGCCCACACTATCTCCAATATATGGTAAACCCAATAATTCATAAACCTACCATTTTGGGATGGTTGGAATCCCAGCCCATAAAACTCAAGTGATTTTGGGGATGATTTCTATTGGGTTCATCCAGGTTACGTCCATCAACGCTAAGCTCCTTCTGCTTGAAGAGCGCCCGCACCCGGTCGGGATACTCCGCGAGGGCTGAGAAGGAAGAGACCATCCAGCCTTGGGAGGCATCCTGCGACTGACCCCGGGATGGCGAATGGCGAATAGCAGTGCCATGCAAATATACATCTAATGTGGGAAAACCCATGCCATAAACCATCCACATATATCACGACGGACATGGGTAGTAAGTATTAAGTCTCATCCCAAAATGGTAGGTTTATGGCATTGGGTCGCTTACATGTAATAGATATGACATACCTCAGTTGGGTAGTAGAATACCTCGAGTTAGATCAATATGGATTAGATTATATACCATTACAAGTTAGAAGTTACCAGTAGTGCCCGTGCGGGGTGGAAGTTTCAAGAGGGCGATGACAATATGAGGGCCATGGTTGATGGGGTCGGATGTAGTCCTTGAAAGTGAATATTTCACGTGAAGTAATTATATGCAGAAACATCAGTGTTGTGCACCAGTGTTTAGCCCGAACACAAATTTCAGGACTTCATCAGTATGAGCTTTGCAATTCGTCAAAACTCTAATCAACATATACATATATAATATAACAGTACCCTCTGGTTATTTACATAGCCATGGAAAATGGCCCATTTATAGATGGTTTACCTACTAAAAATTGTGATTTTCCACGGTTATGTTAAATAACCAGATGGGAATTATAATAATGATAGTTAATAATAATGATAATAATAATAATAATATATAATACTATATAATAATAATGATCATAACAATAACAATATAAAATAATAATAAATAATAATAATAATAATAACAATACTAATAACAACAATAATAATACCAATACTAATAACAACAATAATCCGCCGACCCCTGCCGACAGCAGGGGGAGCGCGTCAGAGAAGAGATTACAAGCAACAAGTGTTGTGCAGTGCAAGTGAGGGGCAAGCGAGGGGGGGACAGAAAGGGAAGCCAGGTGCA
>Ga0126342_10008566_pt1 | contig 18345 bp, 19 predicted proteins | sample Cyp1metagenome_FD_92528 | JGI IMG/M metagenome (GOLD analysis project Ga0126342, IMG submission 92528) | Coral microbial communities from Lord Howe Island, Old Settlement Bay, Australia - Cyphastrea 1 metagenome | ecosystem: Host-associated > Invertebrates > Cnidaria > Coral ...
GGATACTCGCGGTTGAGGTCCGGCAGGGAACACTGTGCGTCGAGGGTCGTGGTTGAGGTCCGGCAGGGCACACTGACGTGGATGGCCGTGGTTGAGGTCCGGCAGGGCACACTGACATGGATCGCAGTGGAGCAACAGGAGGAGGAGGAGGAGGAGAGGAGGAGGAGAGGAGGAGAGGAGGAGGAGGAGGAGGACGAGGCAGGAGGCAGGAGGAGACAACTGACAGAAAATCTAACAACCCTCACCTGGCAGGTGGGGAAAAACTGTAATCGCATTGAATCTCCATCAAATCCCATGATTTTTTACCATTTGTTGATAGTGAAATCCCGTGAAATCCATCATGAAATCACCGTTTTGGATCGTAAAAACCTCCAAATCCCAGGGATCCCAGGAAACCCAGGGCCTGCTCCTTGAAAGACATGCGACCGACCTCGTCCCAGTGACGCTTCTGGGGGATCCCCAAGTCACCGGTTTCAATACTGAAGTAATCTGTTGGATGATTTGGGGGTACACTCATTTTAGGAAACCTCCATCATATATCTATATACATACAGTTATGGCCCTTTACCAGTTATAAGTACTTATAACTATGGCCCGAAATACCAGTTATAAGTACTAACAAGTCACCCCATTGATAGAATGTATAATCCCATAGAAATAACCAGTTATAAGTAATAGCCATGGCCTTAACTGTATATTCACTGATATTCACCATATATATATATACAGTTTGTAAGCGCGTCACTGCACCCCAGTGACTTCGCAATGTCCGCTGAAATCCACTGGGATGAGCCACCGGGGCGTCCCAAAAATGTAGCATGTGTAAATAAAACTAAAATAAATACACATATATATATATCATAATATACATACATACATATATATATATTATAATATATATATATATATATATATTATATTATATCCATATATTATATAATGTCTCCACCCATATGTTCCAGGTTTGCAAGTGATCCTGGGTTCCCCATCGGAATATCGGGCGTTTTATTTTTGTTACACGCTCCTTTGAAACAATGGCGGGCAAGTGACTTGCGTGTCCTTGAATAAAACCCATGGTTTTTGTTGAACTTTCACAATTTCAGACCAACCAATGCAATTCCCACCAAGGCATCTTTTGTGAACATTTTGGAGCTCACTGCCGAGATCTAGGGAGATATGTCATATGTCGCAATGACCACACCTGGTGTCAGTGGATCTGCCGTCCTTTATATAATGTAATGATATAACATATGATAATGTTGTCCCACTGGACAAGGCAATCTAAAAGATATTTTATCAAATGTTTTTTTGTTTTTTAAACGTGCACAAAAATCATGCTTCTCACATGCACGCGGAATCTTATTATATATTACTTTACATTTAAGAAAGCACATGGCTTTGACTTCCCTTTCTCCCTTCACAAACTGCTCTGGATTCACCAGTGACGCAGAAAGCTGCGGACTTTGCTCTTCTTTTTCCAATACGCGATCTTGCGCGGTCCCGCGTCGTGTTGCCTCAACTTCCCTTCAGGAATTGTGAAACCAAAGGATGGAGTCAGGTTTTGAAGGCATCTGATTTTGTTTAGGATAGAAAATCCGTGAAAATCCTAGGCCCGAAAGAAATCTGGGTGCCCTTCATCGTAATTTTCCAAAGTCTTTGGGAGCTGCAGCTGCTTCAAGATCTGAAATGATCTGAACACGCCTCCAAAGGTAGATTTGTGAAGCTACTAAGATGAACGTCAAGTGGGTTGTCTTGACCATAGATTTGCTGAAGCCTCAAAACCTGAAGTCACCATCCGACTTCCTGCACTGTATGGCACCCCCAACTTGGCCATAGCTTTTCTTAGACACCGAACCGCCGAACCTGTGAAATTAGCCTTTAATATCCAGCAGCGCATACAAGGATTTCTAGAAGTGGACAGTGAAGAAAACATGTGTTCCATCTATATAAACTGATTTTTGAGCAACCCCAGCCCAGTGCTACCATGTGCTACCCACAATGGTGTTCCACGGTGATTCACTGCTAAACTATGGTTGGTACAGGCTGCAGAGCCCAAAAAGGGTGCCATCATGCTAGGCCTGCCTGTTTGGGCCAACGCACTGCATAAAGGTCTGAAAATAGAGTGCGCACACCCCAAATTGCAATGATGATCAACAAGTGGATTTAGGAATGCCGGATTTTGGGGCAATATGTTGAACCAAAAATGATCTTGAGAGCAAGCTGAGCGACAGTTTCCAAAGAATTTAGTCAACTAGTGGCCTCTAACGATCATTTCAGTCAGGCGGAGGCAAGAAACCAACCTTTTTCCATGGAAAAATGTCTTAACGCAAGTGCTTCAAGCCGCAAACTCGGCAGGCCCCCCTTCGCCCCCCAAAAAATGTTGCCACTGATCCATCTACGCCTTGGGCGAGACGTCTGCCATGGTCAGCCTGATCCCAACCATCCCGACAGGTCGAAAAGAGACCCCTGAAAGGCATCAACTTTTGGAAAAAACGTGAAATCCGAGATAAGTGATGACAAAATATGACAAATGGATAGCACATGATATGAAAAAAAAAATAATATTTGATAATATATATGTATATATAGAAAACGCATGTGTATTGGCAAATCAACATCTGAATCATTGCCCCGCCTCTCAAGGAATGCTGGTAATTGTGTAGAAAATCTCGTCAGGTGCCTCCAGATTTAGAGCATGGCCCCCAGGTTGGGCCCCTATGGGCCCCTGGGTCCCTGGGTGAATTCCACGTTTCAACATGTTTCAAGCTATGGGAGGTAATGAATCCATGGAAAAGACCCACATCCCACGGATCACTTACAGGGGGCGTCTCAAGATTTGGACCAAAGCTCGTCTGCCATTGAAATTGTAATGACTTGGGGGCCCCCTGCACGAGGGAAATCATACAAGGTGATGACCCTATTTTGCTAAGTTGCGTTATGTAGACTATGGTTTATGACGGTTTATGGTGCCAGTATCGTAGAGATATCGAACTAGGTGAGACTAAACCAACAACTTTTCTCAGTCTGGAGGCACCACTTTGTATTGACGCTTGACCGCATTCTTCATGGTTGAATCCCATAAGCTATCCATAAACTCTTCATTTTCTATCATTGGATCTGTATCTATACACTATACCCCATCATATTCGATTGTACAACCTGTTGTGTACAAGCTGGTGCCCCCAGTTCTGAGTTTTAGGAACCCAATTAACTAGTTTGAGTTTGATATATCTATATATATATATACCATAAGTCCCACTTAAATCCACTGGACCTATACTAAAATAAACCAACGTACTGGGGCATCACCTTGTACATATCTATTAGCAATCCCCAAAAACATGCCGAAAAGTGTGTCTAGGATGAGAGTTCCATCATATTTCCAGATTTCCATGGCATATTCTATGACTTTGGGTTGCCAATGCCAAAAAGAATTTTTGTTCATCGATAATTCATGGGGGGTTGGCCAAAGCAAGAAACATAACTAGCGGGTACCACCTTGTATAATGGGCGATATTGGAATGGAATAGAATAGAATACAATGGCTTCCATGGATTTTCCCATGAGATTGTTTTACCAGTTTCCCAGATTTGCCCTCATGTTCCTACAGTTTTTCCTAGACCTCCATATTTTTTGAGGATTTTCCCCAGGGATTTCCCATGATTTACGGTAGCCATCGGGGTTTCCGCCTTGCGATCCTTGGCATGGAGCTCCACGAAGGTTCGGTGGTCTCCCCAGGCCATCAGCTCCTGTCAGCTGACGCTCAACGAAGCTGGCGGAGTCGACCATGATAGGATTTACCAACGAAAGATGACTGGTTGGTGGTTTGAACCCCTCTGAAAAATATAAAAGTCAGTTGGGATTCTTATTCCCAATATATGGAAAAATAAAACATGTTCCAAACCACCAACCAAATGAGGAATTTCTAAACGTAGGGAATGGATGGGTTGGGAATGGGGTTGCTGGGATGATAAACTTACTAGTGATGAAATGGATCATTCCCGAAAATTCCCTGCGTTTAGCACCAGTAAGTTTACTAACGAAAAATGAGGATTTGACCAATGAACAGTGGGATCTTAGATCCCAAAAATATATAAAAAAATATGGGATTTGGCGTCATGAAACATTCGGAAGAAATTGAAGAAACACCACCTGCTTAGAGACTCCCCATGGCATCGTTTGTTTAGCTGATCGGGGTTAGATCATGATCCCCTTGATCCCAACCAACATGAACCATTGGCTGATAGATAGATAGATAGATAGATAGATCGATAGAGCGATAGATCGATAGATAGATAGATAGATAGATAGATAAATAGATAGATAGATAGATCGATAGATAGATATATAGATAGATAGATAGGTAGGTAGATAGATAGATAGATAGATACATATCTGTGTGTGTACACATCTTTAAAATAAGCAAAAAATGCAAAACACATATGCAAATACATACATATATATATATATAAACATGCTTTAAATATACATAATAATCAATGTATGACTTTGTGTGTGTGTGTTTGTTTTATGTCTTTTCCAACGCTAGCGCCTTGCGCGTCTTCAACGGGTCTGGCCGCTCCGGCCCGGGGGGTGGCCAATGCGGTCCCATGCGCGGCGCGCAAATGGGACCCGCCAGAATCTCAGAGGCGCTGGCCTCGTCATTGGATCGGTGTAAGGAAAATTGGCTTGGAAACTCCCCATATTTCCATGGTACCCTCTGGTAAACATACAAAAAACTATGGAACATCACCATGTTTAATGGGTAAATCATGGTAAATCCACTATTTCTATGCCATTTTCAATAGCTATGTTTGTTTACCAGAGGGTAAAAACCCATGGGAAATCGAGAATCACAAAGCCCCTTAGGTGGAAAAATGGCACCACTGCATGATGATACTTATCTCAAGGATTGCCCAACAATTTGCTGACATATATAAATACTGAATGACAAAAATAAAGCAGATTAAAGCAGGCTCACAATCTCCAGCTCCCTTGTTCAGCAACATCTTCAAACATCTTCAAACACTCAGATTTACATTGACATTCCCAGGGGTCCCATTCCCATGGAATTTGCCATTGACAAGGTCAGTCCCCAGCTGTGGACTCCGCGCCGAGCGATTGAGGGCACCCAGGCCCGCTTGCTGCAGGGTGTCCGAGATGCTTTGCCCCGTCGCAGCTGCTTGCTTCCTGAGCGAAGCAGTAGAAATGCTGAAGTGAAGGCCATTTCGGAATCTCCCGTTGTCAGGTCGTGGCCTTGGATCAACCTTGCAATATCCGTATATAAAACACACACACATAATCATCATAATCACACATAAATACATATATATATATAGACAGACAGTTAACATATTTTGTTTTCATATGTAAATATATATAATATATTTGCAAAACAATAACATGCACTGTATATATATATACATATTCTATAGATATATTTCATATGTATAAAACATATTTATACTACATAGGTCTCCAATTTTTTATTCAGCACAAAATCAGTTGGCCAAGCATCATGATCCGATGGCCGCTGGGACGCTCGATGGGCCCCATGACGGAGGTCGAACTCCTGAAACGTCAGGGATGTACCCCAACAGCTGGAAGGTTTACTAGGTGGAAAAATATACGGACAATTTATAAATATGGAAAAATCTGTAAATCTATAAATATGGAAGATCTATAAATCAATGATTTAAAGTGGTTTTCCCACTTTTTTCGGACAGCTTCGTATTGAAATAGTTCCCTTTTTTCTTGGGAATTAATAGCCTATAGGATTTAGTGGGATGTATGGGGTTTAACTAACCATCAAAGGGGGGAAGGGAGATATAATCCCTTGTGAATTTATGAATATTAAAAACCTCCGAGAAACCGATTTGTCCATGTTTGTGTATTTTTTGGGGAGATGAAACCACATCTTTGGGACCATACAATCGGGGTGATTAATATGTGGGAATTGGATTGAACTTGTTTTTAATTGAGATGTTAATAACGATACAACTGATATTGACACTGACACATTGTGTTTTTGCTGGTTTTCAGTATTGATAAAGCTGATATTGATGACCAAACATGGTGCCCGTACTTCACTCTTGAAGTGATATTCATGGGATAATAAATGTGTCATTCGATGGCCTGGCTTAGCTTGAATTTACGCATTTAAGGATGGCTGGACCCAAGGATGAAGTAGGTAGATGAAGATGGTGAGGCAAACAAAATCTATAACGTCCTACGCCGAGAAACTATCTCTTTTAGGAGCCCGAAAAGCATGCCCAACAGGTTATTCAATGATTTTAAATGGTGGTTAGCCCCAAATGGGACTGGAAACATCACTCAGCTTCGGATGTGAACCAGGAAATGTAACCCACCTTCAGTGATGTTCCTCCCTTCTTGGGGGTGCCAAGCATCACTTAAGTTGATGACTAATAGTCAATAGTGTTGACTGATATTACATAGACTGACTATTGACTATTATCAGTGAACACTATTGGATGTTGATCAGTTCAACACATATCAACTATAATATGTTTCTTAATCATGCCCAACGGTGATGTGATGCGTGCCCAAGGAGCCCCTCATTTCTTATATCGTTTTCCCAATGGTTGAGTCACATCCAATGGGTCCCATGTGGGTCTGATGGTTGTCCATGTTCTTCCCATTGCCACCCAAAAAGCCAGGTGCCCAAAAAGCGCCCAAAACTGCCATGCACTGCCTGGGCAACTGGCTATAGGACTCGGCATAGGTGGTACCTCAGCCGCCCGCACTTTGCAAGCCATGCCCTTTTCTGTGAGAACCAAAACGTGCCAAGGACAAAACTCACCAGACAGTGCGGCAACCCGAAAAGCACCAAAACTTGCACAGGTTGGTTTGCACGGCTTAGCGAATTAAATGGTTGACAACCCATGAAATCCCATGCTGGGGCCGATACCATCAGGTAGTTTAATCTTTTGTCATGGACACTGGCCCATGAAGAAGGTAAAGTGTTTTTTTGTGAAACATGAGCATTTTGCATTGCTGTTCTAATCTACTGGAGGGTAACCAATTACACTCCATTCAAATGGTATATTGATCGACTCATGATGTTCCCACTCTAAAAATCCACATATTTCGTCATTTCGTCATGAAAATCACTCAGCAGATTCAGCAGGACATGTCCAGATCGTCGTAACTTCGACAAGAGGCGTGCACCCTTCTTTTCAATGCGAATGCGTGCCAGCTTCAACTCCTGACGACGGGACGGCGGGTCGGCCCGTGCTGCCTGGGAAACTTGGCCCTGGAAATTCAAAGCCATCAGCAAGTTTAGAAGACCCGACCAAAATTCCATTCAGAATCCTATTGCCGTCCATTAAAAATCCCATCAACATCAATAATCAATAGCATAAAAGAAAAAACTCTTTATTATCCATAATACTGAATATTTTAAAAAAAGTCTAAGATCAAAGATGATCAAAGATCCATGAAAATTCCGTTATCCATCCTTATCAGGTCCTTATCCCCTTAGAGAACATCTCCAACCTTTCGCCCCACCTGTGGCGTAAAAGCCTCAATGGTGAAGGTTTGGGGTCCGTTCATGGCTGGACGGTTGCGCCCCAGCCGCGCCGTGGGGTGCAGGTTGCCTCGGCACGAACGGGAAAAAAAAGGTGTTGGAAGAGGATTGGAATGGGAAAAGATGGGAAAAGAACCAATGTGGATTTCAGTTTTTGGAATTTGTTCAGGGATGAAAAAGCAGCTTTTGGCGAGGAACTATGGGCATTGAACCAGCCTTTATTGGGGACATCATGGTGCTCTAGGAGCCTGTGGCGGCCTCTGAAATTCGGACATCTTGGGCAAACAGAAGCAGGTGTTCAATCATCTATTGAGAAAGGATTTGTCGCCACATGTCTATGCTTTTTTAGATGCAACGGATGGCTTTAATGGGGTTTCTTCCCTATAAGCCTAAAATCACATCCTTAAACTGGTAACTTTCACCATTTCTTTGGTTCCACCAACTCGACCATGACAATTGCCGGAATTCTGCATTCTGCCCCGTCTGCCCCTAGTCTTTCTCAAGAAGTGTGGGTTCCTTTCAATCCTGGATATATTACCGTCAAACGTGAGCATAAGTTCACCAAGGATCACCAAGGCATAAATAGTGAAGTGGGACTGGTCGGTGGTTTCAATCCGTCCCAAAAATAATACAGTAGTCCATCTGGACCATTACCCCATTAGGGTTGAAAACAAAACACATTTCCCTCGTGGCCTCCTGATAAATGCCTAAGAAACGCAAGAATAAAACCATTGAAACAAGAAATTTAGATGTGGGTTGATGTGGCGCTGTTCAGACATGGAGTACCCGAAAGCTCAGGCTTAATCGTTGCATGTGCCATGGTCAAAACATGGCACAGTATATGGGTCGTGGCCATTTGGCTATATATTTGTAGAAATCTTGATGTTGGGTTTTTGTGATTTTGCTAAATGCATGGTGGTGTGATCATCGGAAACATGGTGTATAGGCGGCATAGGGGTCCCCGTGTTGTTTTGATCCAGGACTTGGTCTTTCTTCCGTAAATTCCAGGTGTCCAATTTGTCTATCTATTCAGGGATTGACATATATGGGTGTGTCATGGTGTGTTTGTATACAAGTGCTGAGCTGCCCCGCCTTTTCCGGGGCCGGCGCAACTGGCCGGATTGCTGAAGAAGTAGTACCTGCCGAAGATGTGGACCGCAACTTCCAGTTGGTCAATGGATTGGTTTATGGTCGGTGCCAGAATTATAGAACGGAAGTTGAGGAGTACGAAGGTACGGTTATTTACCGTACCCTGTTGTTCTATAATATTATATAATTCTGTTTTCCTCGGAACGTATGAACAAAACGTATCTTAACTTACTCCTAACTTTTTTCGTCGTTCAATAATTCTTGTTCGTCCTATGTTGTTCTATAATTCTGTGTTCCCACATTTTTTCCACATTTCCCATTTTCGTTCTATAATTAATTTTCTCCGTTCTATAATTAATTTTAGACATGGAGGTGCCAGAAAATATAGACCGGGGAAATTTATTTATAGAACGGAGAAATTTAATTATAGAACGAAATGGGAAATGTGGGAAAAATGGGGGAAAACAGAATTATAGAACGGGGAAATTTAATTATCAGAACGGAAAAAAATAATTATAGAACGGAAAAAAATAATTATAGAACGGAAACATTTAATTATAGAACGGATCCGAATCCGCGCGGAATCGGGATCCGGAGGAGTACGAAGGTACGGTATTTTACCGTACTTTTGTACTCCTGGCTCCGTTCTATAATTCTGGCACCACCTGTAAGGGAAAATCCTAATGGAAACCATTGTGTTTAACGGTTTTTACATGTTTTTACCATCAAATATAGGGGTTTCCGGTTAAAATGTTCCCATCCAATTCTGTGACATAGGCATCATAGGCTTCAGCTGTTAGGGTGTGCTACAAATGAAAGGAGGTGATGCAGTGATGCATCGAAATGCGCATGCAAATACCATCGAAATGCGAATGCGAATGCAATAGAGCGAAAAGGACCTGAAGGTATTTTGGGTGGTCAAAAATTGGGCAGTCCAATAATTGGATTGTTAATACCAAAATGATCATCTAGAATACAAAAAAGAAACTAATTATCATATCATGATTGATTTTAGTATTTAGTATGTCCAATGATTGGTGGTCAAAAAAAACAATACTAAAATCATCGACCGAATCGGTCCCATGGCTGACAAATTTTGATCCATCCCCAAAGTGCGGCGCCTGTCATGTCCGGGTGCGTGTCGCGAGCAACGAGCACGCATGGTGCGCAAGAGCCATTTGAAAAATATGCTTAAACCAGATATTTTAATCTGAAACCAGCAACCAGGATCAACATTAATGATATATATCTCCATTTGATTAAAATACATCAACATATCTATACACACAGTTATATATATATGTTAAACATGTTTAAACTTATATATTGTAGTTGTTGTATATATATATATATCCTACTTAGATGCTTAAGTCCCCATCCAGTTCCCCTTCGCTCTGGAACTTCAATGGGCACTTGTCCCAGCCGCTGGACGTGAAGCCCGAGTGCTGCAACGCGGGATCTTCCGTGGGATCATCCTGAGTTCTTCCGCGAATCACAGTGGTTATCCCAAAAAATCCCAGGGGGAAGACCTTGGTCTTTCTGTTTTCTGTTTTCATCAACTATGGGATGTTAATGGGATGTAAAGGTTTATAGGTGATATATCGAACTAGTTATATAATCTGGTTGGTGGTATACCTACCCCTTTGAAAAATATGACTTCGTCAGTTGGGATAAATTCCCAACTGAATGGAAAAATACAAACCATGTTCCAAACCACCAACCAGTTTTCTGTTTTCAGAAAACTCGAAATCTCACCACTTTGGCAATTTTAAGGCTCGAGCTAGTCATAAGATGTCATAAGTCGTTTGTCGAGACATTGACCCCCAAAAACCATGGGAATTTCCATTCTTTTGGGCACATCCCTGGAAATCTCAGCGACATATGCCTTATATATGGTAGGTACCTCCAATTTAGGTACCTGAATGGCAATCCCAGCAGCTGGCTTAGACTACCTCAACCCCAATGCTCGTAAGTCTCTGGTAAATGTTCAGCTATATTCAAAAGGCCATGAGGCCTATTTTTGTGGTAACTGCTGAGCGTCATAGAAAAAATGTTCCCGACCCCCTTGAATAATCTTAACAATCCTATACCCTCTCGTAAACTATTATATAGCTATGGAAAATATCGTCACGTTGAATAGTTATAATACGCAATTTTAAGCACATTTAGTAGCTAAATCCACTATAGATGGCCATTTTCAATAGCTATGTAACAAATTGCCAGAGGGAAACTATCATCAAGCCCCATTAAAACCCCATAATTGATGGCAAAACCCCCTTAAAGTCACCATTACATCCCATTAACATCCCATGGTTGAGTAAGTTAGCTCTATAGTCTATAGATACGATAGTTGTTATATTGTTTGTTGGTAAATCTCAATTGATTCGATTAATCACCATGCCGATCAAATCCCACCATGACGGCTCGCTGATGCGCGCCTCCTTAGGCATGCTATACTCGGCAGCGTGGACTGCGGCAACGCGATCCTAAGTTTAAAAAACACATGGGAAAAGGTGAGGAATCCATTGGAAAAACATGGGAAAACCCATAGGTTTTATGATGTTTTATGATAATTTCATGGGATCTAGATGGGATTTATATGGGATCTAATGGGATCACCATCGGAAAAATGGTGATTTTTTTTCCTATGAAACATGGGGATTTCATGGAATTGATGGCTGATGACCATGATAGCTAAGTTGGTGAGCATCACTCCACCTTCACTATGGTTTACGCAAATAACCATCGTATTCATGGGCGTGATAAACCAAGAAACGTTTAACGCCACGTTGGGGGTTCCACCTTGTGGGAATCCAGGGAAAACCCTTCGACGATCGCGAATGATGAAAATGAGGGGATCATGTGAAAGTTATATTAGTAAGGGTATATGGACAAAGGATGCTATAAGATTATATATTAATATCAAAAAAATATTGATACCCTTATTAAGATCAGGGTCATGAAGGAGGACAAATATGATATTACAATTATTGTGAAAAATGATATTGCCACAAGGTGGTGCCCCCTAGTTATACGTAGGCTTATAGCCCGCATTAACTAGTTCGATATATCTGCAATAGATCCCAGTCAAGCCAGTTATAAAGCAACTTAGTGATAGTATCCTTCATATATATATCTATATCCGTTATATACATATATATTATTAATGTGTGTTTTTCGCATGTAAGTATGAGTAATTAATTGTTACATAATGTATCAAGATGTTACATATATGTTCTGTAGATCCCGATTTCAGATGGGTTCCCAATGGTTCCACCGTTCATCTGGCTGACTTATAGTAATTCACGAACGTGATACGGCCATGTGGGAAAAATCTCCGAATCCAATTCCCATCATTCCAGTGACGTCACGACCTCAGGTCATGATCGAATTCATCCAGATTGATAAATCATTGATATTTACATATCTATCTATCTATCTATCTATCTATCTAATCTGTAATATATATATATATAAAATAATAATAATAATTATTATTATTATTAAAAATATAATATATATATATATATACATATATATACACATTTATATATATACATATATATATATATATATATTACTTTTACTTTTTACCATTATGATCCCATAAACCCATCATTTTTTCTGGTTAGTATCCAATTTCCCATGGTTAAACCCAAATTAAAATAGCCATTCTGCAATGATTCTTCCATGTTTTTCCTACAATTGTTCATTTTCCAATGATTGTTTCCCCCTTATCCCAGAAATGACATAGAGATTCCCATCATTTTCAAGCGATTCTTCATCTTCCCATGATTTTCCATTATTTTCCGATGATTTTCCCATGATTGTTCCATGGAAACATGAAAACTCGCTGGTGCTTCGAGCGACTCTCATCCCACTGTCACTGAAGTTCTGATACTTCTCCTGTACCAGGAGACGGCCACTAGTTGCGGTGACCCTCCGGTGTCATCAAACGTGGCAAACATCCACCGCCACCGTTGATAGCATGAATTTGGAGGTGTCCTAAGATGGGGGGTAGCCCTACATCATGCATTTGATTTTCGGATTTTCGGCTTTAAGCCATCCATTTTGGGGTAAGCCATGATATGATTTATATGGACCCCCATGATCCCTTCATTTTCCCGTTGAAACCGCCATTTCGCCCAGGGATTTTCCATGATTTTCAACTCCACCAGTTTTTCAACAAAGGGGCCAAGCCCCTCAGCTCATTTCGGGGCTTGGCCATGAGTGCCACACCCTGGCCATAAACCGTCCCTAAGATGGACACGGGGATGGAAAGTACGTCCGTTTGCCACACTGTGGTAAAGTTATCTGTGGTAAACCATAACAGTTACCTTCTGGTTATTTAACATAGCGGAAAATGACTCATGTTTTAAAAGATGATGTACCTATATTAAAAGTGATGATTTTCCATGGCGAACTGTTAAATAACCAAAGGCCATAGGATCCATGGTGCTGCTATATATGGTAACATCCCATCAATATACCCCCAATGTTACCATATATACCAGCACCATGGATCCTATGGGAAAGGTATTGGAAAAACCAATGTTTACAGTTATGGCCCTTTACCAGTTATAAGTACTTATAACCCATTTATAGAATGTATAATCCCATTTATAACCAGTTATAAGTAATAAATGGTCTTAACTGTATCAAGTGACTTGCAACTGCAGTCAGTGATGTCAACGGCTGGATCGCCGGATCCCCATCATGTCAACGGATGGCTTGTCATCGCTGTGGGAAGTATGGGGGAATAGAACTAGCAAAATGTACATCTAAGATATATATATATATAATGGGGAAAAACATAATAATAATAATAATAATAGTAATAATAATAATGACAATATATATATATATATTGTATCTATTGGATACAATTGTGAATATAACTATCTAATATATAACATATGGGAAATGGGGGAATCTAATATATAACATATTATATATAACTATCTAATATATATCATTATATATCTAATGGGATCTAATGGGAATAATTATATTGGGAAAAGAATGGACATATCATGGAAATATACAGGAATCGAATGTCCCCGCCTCACTTTTGACATTCTGCGCCATGTCCCCGGAGTCCCGCGGACCAAGGCCGCGTGAAAAGAACGATGAGGGAATCGGACCACAAAAAGGACTGCGGTGCTGCTGATCATCGCTATTTCTATGGCAAAATGGTCGAGGCTGTTCACAAAAACTCGGGATAATTGGATTTCTAGGTTGGCAAACCCGAGATCTATGTTGAGTTGGTGGGCGCCTTTGTGGATGTTTTGGTCTCTAGTACTTTGGGCATCCTTTCCGTCATTCAAAAACACATCCAGATCATCCAAACTTGGAATTTGGATAAATTTGGATGAATTTTGCATACACCAAAGGAATGATACATGATCTTCATTGATCTTCCACTATTGCTAATGTAATAAATGCAACATGTGATATCCCCCCAAAAAAGACCATCAACCCATGCTGGGATGATCGCTCAAAAATCCGTGATTTAGTTGCAAACGAACACGCAAAAAAAATCGATAAAATTCTACAAATCAATTAATGTCAATCAATTAAAAATTAAAGAAAAATGATCTGATAGAAAAGTCATATAAAAATCACATCTCAGTCCCAACCGTGCTCAAACACCTGCATTCCTAGTGCTTCAATCCCCACGGCTCCGTGCGGCTCCGTGCGGCTCCGCCCCCGGGGCTTTTCGGGGCCCCCGGCGCAATTCTTCCGTCCGCAAAGGCACGTGTGTCACGACCGTCCCGCTGGAGCCCAATTCATATGGAGATTTTGGGCTCAAGGAATCCAATGAGTGGTTTTTTCTGGGAAAAATCGTGGTTTTTCTCATTGAAAATCATGGATTTTATCATGGATTTGATGATGTTTTTTCTCATCAACTATGAGGGACTCCTGCAGGTTATCCCTTCGGATTCCTGCCAAGGGACCATGAAATACTGAACCGAGGGCTAAGTGTGCTCCATTTGCATCCAATTCTTCTCGAAGGTACTCGCATCCAAATACTTACCCCTATAGGGTAAACTAACATATCATATAGACATATACTGGTTGGTGGTTTCAACCCCTTTGAAAAATATTAGTCAGTTGGGATTATTATTCCCTATAATATGGAAAAATAAAAAACGTTCCAAACCACCAACCAGTATATAATAGATGTGGGGCAAAAACACCATTTCAAATTTCTATTCTGATGTTCCGAATGGCAACCCATAGGCGTTTTCCACATCTTCATATGACCAGAGGTGAATGACCGAAGGACCGAAGGTAGACCATGCTGAGGACCAAGGCTTAGGTCACCCCTGCCCCAACCCACGCTGCGGTGATTCTGATCTCCTCTTCGGACGTTGACTCGTGCAACCTGCGACTTCGACCAGTGACTTCCAGGTGAAGCGGGCGAAACAATCACGGGTGAAAAAGCACACATCCCAAAACCATGACATTGTTCAACGTTTAGTATCCTTTAGTGCTGCTATATTCATGAATATAAATTCTGAGGCAATTCAATTCCGGAGAATCCGGATGAATCCGGAAACGATATGAATCATCCCAGTAGCCATATGGGAGCCATTTTGATCATTTTGCACCACGGAGTAGGGCCAATAAGTGCCAATTTATTGGATTTGACCTTGGAATCCAATGGACAAAAAAACATATTCTCAGCACCGATGGCGAAAAAACCACATCGTGGATTCGGGTCTTTTCTCCGCATGATTGAAGGCTAAATTCCCCACCCATACAAGCCAGATAATATACTATAATATGTATATACATATACGTAATGTATATATCTGTAGATCTGTATATATATATTAATATATATATATATATACCAGAGCCCTCAAAGTGGCTCTAACGCTAATTGGAGGGTACTTAGCAATACTTGTCAATGATGGCATAAAAACACATCATAATAATATAGGATAACATAGGGTTCATCACATCAAGCAATCAAACCATATCCCTTGAGGGTACCGCCCCAGTCTCACCCCAATATACCCTGGGATGATCAGTTGTGTTTGCTCATGTTTTTGCGAAATTCACATCAGATGGTCAAGATCGACACGTTTTGACACGCAGTAACACCCCAGAAGCTCCAATGACACGTTTCTAAGTACCCATAATTGGTGGGTACTTCCCATGACACCTTTCTATGTACCCACCAAAAGGCATCACCTTACGGGGGTCACCGACACGGGAATGACACGCGATGGCACGCAACAAGTGCCTACATTTTCCATTTGTGTAGGTGGTGCTTTAAAATTCAGATTCAGGGTCTGGTAGTTTCTAAGATTGGGATGTGTGTGTTCGCAATCTCGGTATACCCTGGCAGCAGGGAAACAAATGACATCCTGTGTGGAGATTTCATAATCCAGCCCATCAATGAGCAAAAGAAAAAGTGACGCTAATTGGTGAATATTGGTGACCTATGCTAACAGGCCAGTAATGCTGGGTACATATAGTAATGCTGGTATTAATGTAATGTATATAGTCCGCATTTTTGGCGAATCTCCCCATCGAGTTTTCCATCGTGTTTTTCTGGTTCCATCCTGAGCATCCAACAGTGCAAAGCCACCAGTCTTGGGTTTCACTGGCACCGCCCTGGGCGAAAAAAACCCGGCTTCACTGTGAGGATTCACCCTAATTCTGGATATCATCACATGGCAATGTGGTCATGGAACATCACTAATATGCTGAAAATGATATTTAATCTAATATTCTGGGAATTTTCAGGGTGCCCACAGAAGATTTTTAAGCAATGGAATCCCTGCTCAACCATCTTTCCGACCCCACTACGAGTGGGATGCTTGCCCATGTGTTTTGCAAGTCGGGATACGGCATGATAATGTGGTCAAACCTATATATGTAATAGAATAAATCTCCCATGGCAAACAAACGATTTCTGGTACAATCGCGGTGGCTTAGACATTGAACAATATACTAACCATAATGCTAATGTACTATACACACATAGGATTGCACAAGCAAAACCAAACACACGAACATCACTTGAACAAACAAATCCAGCCTCGCGGGCATTGGAATGCCTGGCGTTCAGGACATTCCGGATGGATCAACTATCAGAGATGCTTGGGAAACTCAAGGAGCGTAGCTCCACCTCGCTCCCCATTCAAAATATTTTGAAATATCAAATAAGGAAGATGATGGAATATGGATATATATAAATATATACATATATATATATATACATATGTATATATATTATGGATAATACATGAGAATAGATGAGAATACCCCTCGGACCGCTCCCTCCACTGGATTTCTTTAAATCATGCCCTTCTCCCAAAGCCCGGGAGCTGGATAACCTCTGGTGATTGCTAGCTATTCCATATGCTATTTAATGATGCTGGAATATGTCCCAACATCTACGCTAGCAATCACCCAACTGTGGGTAAATGTACCTATATATATATATAATGTATTATATATATATATATGGAAAATACGAGTTTTGACAACCACCATGTTTTTAATATGTTTCATATATAGCTTAGATGATTCGCAAAGGGATGGGGCCGTCGCCTGCCATTTTCTCCTGGCGAAACATGGTGAAAAAAACCCAGAAATGAGCTGTAGCTGGTGTTAATTTTGTCGGATTTTCTATGCAAATAGAAGAAGAAACATGAAGAAACTGATTTTTTGATGAGATGTTCATGGGGTTTTCGTTGGATTGTCTACACAAATGGAGTAGAGAAACACACTGGAGGCTACCTATAACTGGAGGTAGCTGACATCGAATCATCTGAGATCAATAGCATGTTTTCCGGGGAATATGATTCCCATCTTAAAAGCTGGCAGCCTAAGGAGCTGCTTAGCCACAAAATGGTGAAGATCTAACGAGCTCAGCTAGCATTAAAATGACTGGCTAGTTGTGATGATGGAATAACAATGTGGCGTCATTACTAGTCATTCCCAATGGTCAATAGATCCAAGCCAACGGGGGCCATAGATTGCCATGGATCAAAAGTCATCAACAACCGCAACCCAATAGGTACAGAAGAGATGCCCCGGCCGCGTTTATCAAATCCTGCGGCTTTTTGGGCGTCTCTTTCGACACTTCGGACCTGGGCGCTCCCTATCGAGTTGGGCTCGCCATCGCTTGGGGGCTTCGGGAGTTGGGCAAATCATGGAGATGTAAACGAAAAAAAGGGCTGGGGGGACTTCTGCCGATTATGGCGAATGTAATGTATATAATTATGTACATCTGTGGACGTCGTGACGTTGTGTATCTTTTCAGCAACCCCGGGTGTAGAATGGAAGGCTCAAAACACGCCTCAAGATTCTTGAATGACTCAAAATCCTGTTTAAAAACTGTAACACAAAATCATTGGCACATCTGAGAGTAAGCCGAAAGCTATCGCACTATGTATTATTTTTGTGTTCGTGGAAAAACCTTGAACATTATGCCACAATATGCCACATAATTCCGCATATATGTCTACTTCCTGAGATACAGTATTTCATGGAATGTACCCCACAAAAAACACGTGACCACAAAGACTGCATGGCCAGTTGGTTGGTTGGTTGGTTGGTTGGTGGTGTCAATGTACATATTCAACATGTCATATCAACACTGGCCTGTGGTTCAAGGCCTTGAGTCAACTCCTGTTGACAACATACAGATTGAGTGCGTGCAACAGCAAAAGGTGCCGACAGTTGCA
>Ga0126342_10008567_pt1 | contig 18343 bp, 14 predicted proteins | sample Cyp1metagenome_FD_92528 | JGI IMG/M metagenome (GOLD analysis project Ga0126342, IMG submission 92528) | Coral microbial communities from Lord Howe Island, Old Settlement Bay, Australia - Cyphastrea 1 metagenome | ecosystem: Host-associated > Invertebrates > Cnidaria > Coral ...
CCACCCCTAACAATGTCCCAGTAAATCATCAAAACCAAGGATGAAACATTGAACCCCAACACAAAATCATAACAAGCAACATACAAACATATACGCCCTGAAACCCCCATTTTTCCATTTTTTGTGGGATATACAGCCAAGAATGCGATAGTTGGGTTTGTTTGAGAAATGGATATGCTCCCAAATTCGAATAAACCATCCAGTTTGTTCTTGAGTGCAACAACACTTATTGACCTGTCCTAAAGTCATTGTTTGGACAATTCATTACACACGTGGGTCCTAGAAATTGCCCCATAAACCACCAGAAAATTCTTGGCTGGACCCCTACAAAATGGCTCTTCCGATTGTCGAACCGGCTACCATCCATAGACAAAGCACCCCAAATGCCACATAGGTTTGCAACAACCATGAGAATCCATGGCTTTTACAGGTTGTTTTAGATTCTAACACGTGTAAACTCACATCTAAACATCCAAATTGTGCCAAGTGTTCCAATCAAATCCCTCAGCCATGATGTTCCCAGCTATAAACCTCCAAATTTTCTTCACGGCTATCCCAGCTAAGCAGCTAGCCATGTAACCTTCTTTGAAAACACATTTGACTACCGAAGGGTATCAAGCCTCTTATCATAATAGTATCTTCATGTATATTCCCATACCCTCTATGATATATTATTATATTATAGCCTCTGAATATTGACCCTCTATGAAGAGTATAAACTGTTGGTTGGCCCCTATATGATGAGATATACCCTCTGGTCAACCAACAGTTTGCGAACTGGAAAAAAAGTCACTACCCTACCCTCTGGTAAACTAACATAACTATGGAAAATCACCATTTCTAATGGGTAAATCCAGCTATGTTAGTTTACCAGAGGGTATCTTTATAGGTAAATCCCATCGAACTCAACGGTCCATGGCTTCCAGTTCGCAAAGTCTTCGTTTACTGCACGGACTCGCCTCGTGCAACTTGGCAATGTCGTCTTGCACGGCCAAAGCCTGGAACATCACAGGCTAACTGGAAAAATACAGAAGAGGTGAAAAATCCATGGAGAAAAAAAAAAAAAACATGAAAATCGAGCATGTGTCACAATAACTAAGGAGAATGTTGGTGATTTTATCAGATTTAATCTGGAAATGAGGATCCAATGGGATTCAGTGGAATTTTAATGATGGATATTTGATTGTGTACCCTGGGGTAAACGTTTGCAGTTCGGTGTGGAAAATCCATGAAAATCCACCATGAATCTAGATCATTTTCCGATCGGCAAACCATTGTTTTTCATATCTTTTTGTATGTTTACCCTAGGGCATATCACAATGCCGATTGTTTATCGCAATTACAACTGCAATTAATGGGGTTTGCAAAAGTAACATGACCGGGGGGGGCTCTATAAATGATATACCTATTTCTCTATATCGAGGGATATCCTATATAGAAGATTGGGTATATATATCATATAAATTATAGATATTTGATTAGGTTCCTATATATCAAGTTACCCTCCCCAAAATTAACATAGACCCTGCCATTTGGGGGGCTTGGAAGGTTAATTTCCACTTAAAATTGGTATCAAGTTTGATCATGTTTAAATGAACTAACCCATATCCATTGACATTGATCTTCAGTATGAACGATCTATAAATTGGCTACCCCCTGGTAGTTTAGCACTTTGCCATGGAAGCCATGGCCCAGTTCGTTCAATGCATGGTTTTTTTTCCATGTGCATCCATCGAGATGCCTGCGAACGTCCAGTTTGGATATGTTGATGTCAACCCTGGTGAATAAACCCCAAACGGCTGTGTCATTGGGAAGGTACAATAAAAAAGTATCAACTCATGACTATTCGGGGAATACCCCCCAATTAATAAACCATGGTTTACTAATCCGGGCTTGACAGTAAGACTCTATCAGAGAATACCACTTGTCTCTGTTATGTATGGATATTAGTCTGCTAGTTACTGCTAGTTGTCCCAGAGTACCACATCACTTCCATCACTTCCATCCATATGTCTGCCATGGTCAATACATGATCCGTGGGAAAACGAAACAGGATATATCAATGGTCATTTCAGGAAGCGATTTATTGGAGGTACCTACCATATATTTTTGGCCTAGTTGAAGGCCTAAGCTTCAAGGAATATCCCCACAATTCAAATGGCTAAACATATGGTACGTTTACGTACCTCCATTTTAGGATCCTGAAATTACCATAGAATATAAACATTCAATTATCATAAGTTGCTGACCATCCCTCAATCAATGGATACATCACGGCATCTCATCCCACCATCCAACGATTTTGCTTGTAGTTGATTGCATCTCTCATTATATTATCATCCCTATCTTTAACAATGTTTTAACATGTTTTAACCCAACTTTATCCCATCCGTAAAACAGATCCCGGAAAAATCTCCAGATATCATCCAGCAGAATGACCCCGCCACAGCGTTGCGGCACCATGGCGGTCTTCGCACAGATCGCAGCCAAGCAGCAGTGGCGTTGCCCTCTCGACCGCTAGAGTCCACTTGATCACGCAGCCGCTGAGCCAGCAACTCCACCTGAAAACGGTCGTCCGAAAACCGTGGTCCGAAAACGGTGGAGGGGCCAGCGAAATCCGGTTATCACCAGTTGAAAACGGTGGTAAACATCCCATTATTTCTAGGGTTTCAACCATCCAAGCTGGTGGTGCAGGATTTTGCAACCATCAACAGTAGTGGCCATTGACCTCTAATGATCGTTGGAGCAACCCAAGAAACCCTCTGGTAATGACTGTTACAGTTTGCGAAGTGGAAAATGGCCCATTAATTTATAGTGGATTCATGGATAGCATGGTGGATCTTTCCATAGTTACGTCAACGTTTACCAGAGGGTTTTTGGGTTTCAACCAAAAATCGAACACCCCAAGAATAAGCGGAGCTTCTACTGTTGGGGATCCACCAGGGCTGAAGCCGCCTCGTCCAACTTGCTTTGCACATTTTCTTGCACAGCCTAGGGATTTTTTCAGGTTTCATCCCCAACACTGGAAGTTCAGGTGTTTTACCCTCTGGTGAACTAACATAGCAATGGAAAATCACCATTTTTAATGGGAAAATCCACTATAAATGGCCATGTTTAATTGCTTTTTGTATGTTCACCAGAGGGTATGGATTTTTTATGGTGTTTCAACGGTTTCAAGTCCTTCAATGTCCCTGTTTCCGCCTGGTCATCTCGCGATCCCACTTTTTCCACCGAACATCCTGAGGCTCAACTCACTAACAAGGATGAATCGCTAGGTGCCTGGCTTGCGCCTGCTTCTTGGCAGACACAATCTCGCTTCCGGTGGACTGAAGTTGTCCCTGCCACAGACAGACTGATAGATTTATCCAAAACATGGAAGGGATCCGAATCCATCAGCCATACGGTGAGAATATTAGAAAAAAAAAACGCAGATTTGGTTCAATGGATCTGGTAATTTGTTACATAGCTATGGAATATGACCCATAGAAATAGATGATGTACCTATTATATTTATGGTGGATCTTTCCATGGCTACGTTAAGTTACCAGAGGGTATATTCCCATTAGATCCCATTAAACCACCATAAATTCCCATAAATTCCCATTAGAACCCAGAGAACATCACCGGAAACCATCGCTTTTGCCAAGAACACCACTGTGCCCATCGCCGGAAAAAATCCCGAGAGTTGATTTTTCTGGATCCCTCCGGATTCCTCTGGTAATCAAACATGGCAATGGGAAAAGACCCTATAAACAAAGGATGAATGGGAAAATACTCTATGATGAGAACTTTGAAAAGCCATGAAATCTGATGAAAGAAATATGGCAGTTTTTTGTCCGATTCATTCTTGGAGGCATGAATATCCACAAACCAAAGTGAGTTAAATCCAGGCAACTGACTATAATTTCAGGACCAGAAATGCGGCATGTTGTCATATGAAGTAGGCCAGTCGGCCAGTGAGATATCATTTGCCCGCATACTATTCTCGGCGACACGTGCTTAGATCATCTCCCAGGTATGTCCCCAGTCATGATATTCCCATCATAGCCCCATTGCATCCCCATTATGTGCTATAATCTATATATATGTGTGTGTGTAACTATATAAATATATAACAATACATATATAACTATGACTAAAGTATAAATTTATAAATATATCCCAACACAGTGACTCATCCTCATGTTTCCCCATGATATCTTCACCTGCAGCTGCACGAGGTTCTGCTGAAGCTGTTGGTGAGTTGAGCTATAGGACTTCTTCAAAGCCTCTGAAAAGCCGGCAGCCCAACGTAACACCTGTAGAGTCTAGTTGTCTGAAAAAAATGTCTTTAGCAACCCCCAAACCAAAGACGGTCGTAAGTCGTAAAATTCTATAGAAATGACGATGTTCGATCATTTTGGAGGTTACTATATCTTAGTTTTGTTTACTGCATCCCAAATTTAACTGGTAATTCGCGTGTTGCTTCACTGCTTTTTCGCCTCCAACTCAGCGGTTTTCATCGAGAGCTGCCGTCCCAAAGCATGGATTTCGCTGAGCAGCTCCTGTGGGATCGCGAGCCATCGCGAACCATGGGATTTTGTGGGCTCTATAAGTTGGTATAAAGCCTATAACAATGGTGATATAGGATGTGATGATGTGATATATAACACTCAGTTTCTGTGGTTTATACATCTTTATCATCCATATAGGTATATATATATGTAACTATATATATAACTATAACATAACCCAATAGTTCATCCCATTTTATCCAGTGGGGATATAGAATATCTGGTTGGTGGTTTTAACCATCTTGAAAAATATGAAAGTCAATGGGAAGAATTATCCCATATATTATGGAAAATAAAAAATGTTTGAAACCACCAACCAGATATATATGATATATAACACTACCACCAAGGTACGTGGGACTCTTGTCTCCCAACACTTGTTTTGACTTCTGCTTCGTTGCGATGAATGCTTATTTCCAAGTATATAACTTCAAGAAACCTTTGAGGAATGAAATCTTGACCCAGTCGTCAGGCTCCGGCTCGCTGCACATCAATATCAATGGGAAAATCAGGACCAACGGACCACTTTTCCTGTTTGATGACCAGAGGGTCATACTGTGGATGGTTGCGAAATCCTGCATCACCTTAGATGGTTGAAACCCTATGAATAATGGGATGTTTACCACCGTTTTCAACTGGTGCAGGATTTCGCAACCCTCCACCGTAGCTGCCGTAGCTCCTGGTCAGTTGCAGCCTTTTGCTTCACAAGCGAGGTGATCTCAGAGAAGGCACTCCTCGAGCCAGAGAGGGAGAAATGGAGTCACGCTTCCTGGGTTCAATGGATAGCTTGAAGGGAAATTCTTAACGAATCGTAACCGGAGTTTGCCGGCAGGTTCACTGTAAAACAACATGCCCACAATCCAATTCGAGGATGATCCGTGTTTACTTGTGGTGTTTTTGTCCACTCTAGTAGAGCAAATGACGATATCACCTTTTTGGGGTTAGCCTGGCGGCTTCTAATCATCAATTGGGGGTGATTTCTCAGTTGGCCTGGAAAACTCTGACGTCACCGTTCCGTTCGCAAATCATAAAAACGCACCTGGTGTCTTTCATTGACACCAACTATCACGGGGATCTTCCCAAAAAATCTATAAGGCCTATATGGCCCATATATATAATATAATATAATATAATATATAATTATATATATATATATCCTATGTAAGGGCCTAAAATCATGGGAATCTTCCCACAAAAAAAATCTGGCTTGACATGGCTTAAGTGTTCCAACAGCCAGGGCACGTCAACTTCTCTCGCAGATCTGTGAGCTGCGACTGCATCTGCTGTTGCACGGAGATGCTGTGGCGTTTGTACCTGGAACCGGGGGGACCGGCGTGGGTTTGCAGCCCGGTTTCTGGTGATTTGGTGGGAAAAACCATGGGTGAAACGGTGAAACTCCCGGAAATCCATTGGGATTTGGGCATGCTAAGATGGTGATTTCAAGGGGATGATGATGTTAATGCTAGTTATCGTAGAAATACTTGAAGAGTACAGGTTTTGTTATGGACCCTGGTGTATTAGTTGTTTTTCCCCAAAAAAATACCAGTAGACTGAATAAATGGTGCTACTTCGCCAACAGTATTTATCGATGAATCCTTTATCAGTCATGTCCTTTCTGTTGGTTTTGGTGAGAATAAATGGGACCTCCAAAAAGAGTGAGAATTCGGGGCTTAGAAAAGCTATGGGGGTGCCTCTGGGGATTGTTAGTACTGTACTCAATTTTTCTTTAACAATGGCCGCCTTTGTACAGTTTTCGGGGAAGTCCCGGAAAAGTCCCGGAAAACCACAGTTTTCCTGCAGGCTTTCCCGCCATTTCTGAGGCTTTTTTGTGGGTGGTGCGGCTAGGAGTTGTATCTAGTGGGAGTGGTAATTTGCTATCGAAATGGTACCACCCCAATTAAAAAACCAGTGATTGGTCAATCCGGGGTTGACACAATGGCTGGAGGTGTTCCAATGACCCTGGGTGAAGAACTACCTTAGAGAACTGTGCAACATGACATTTAAAGTCCAGTTGAGTGGTTGTTTTGGAGGGGAAGGTGCTCTTGTGATCTCTTCGACATGGTATTGATCCTAGCCCAGCGATAACAACAACGACAACGGAAAAAAAAAAAACACGACACCCAAAAAAGATCGAAATGTACCAACGGAATCCAATCCAATCAAGAAAAAAGTGAGAATGTGTTTTATCATGGAAGCATTATAAGCATGGCTTAGCATTTCTATCTGTGGTTTACCATGGTTTACCATGGTTTACCATGGTTTATCATGGTTTACCATGGTTTACCATGGTTTACCATCGTCAAAAACATCATCATCACCATTAAAAAAACTCCAAATCACCCCGTTGGGATGCTGATGAAAATGATGAATCCAATCCCGCAAAAAAAAACCTTATGATTCACCATAACTGGTTGGTGGTTAAGCCGAACCCCTCTGAAAAATGATGGAGTTCGTCAGTTGGGATGATGAAATTCCATTCCATTCCCAAGTGTTTCTGGAAAGTCACCAACAAAATTCCATGGTTCCAGTCACCACCAACCAGTGATTATTAACCATTATTAACCATTATTAACCATTATTAACCATGGGTTCCAGTCACCACCAACCAGATAAGGAAGAACCCCAAATCATCTCTGAATCCCCAGGATTTCCCCCAGGCATCCGTACTCTGTGAGGTCTGCACTGTTGGAGGTGATGCCGTCGCGGATGACGCTCATCTCTGCCATCATGGCCTGCCTTTTTGGGGATTTTGGGATGGATTTCTGGTGATTTTGGGTAGGTTTCTGGACGGATTTCCAATGATTTTGGGCGGACTTCTAGTGATTTTGGATGATTTTGGGGTGGATTTCTAGACCTTTCAAGTTTTAGGAGAATTTCGGAGTAAACCAAGCAGCTTTTGAGTAGTAAACCATAGTAAACCTGCAGATTTGGGATGAATTCTTGCTGAAAAGCCACCATGAAGGGCAATGGTTACAGTAGCCACTTGGGATCCATAATGGAAGACCTGATCTGCCATCTACAACCTTCAATTCACCCAAGTCCTCCAACTGAATTGTACCCTCTGGTAATTTGTTACATAGCTATTGAAAATGACCATAGAAATAGTGGATTTTCCCATTAAAAATTGTGATTTTCCATAGTTATGTTAGTTTACCAGAGGGTACATGCCTTCCCCTGATCAAACACGGTTTGCCGGAAATTTCCACCCGTTCGAACGGTGCTTTTCCCTTTTTTCATATCCATTTTTGATGAGGATTTCCTAGCGGCCCGCCATGTTTGATGACACGGGAGGGTACAACAAAAACGCGATTGCTGCCGCAGCACAGGCTGCTGTTTGAACGGGATTTCATCTCCTTGCAGCTGCAGTGGAAGTGGAAAATCCATGGATTTTCCTGTAGAAAATCACGCACCCTGGACCCTCCTCTCCGTTTTGGGGCTCATTTCGTGAAGAAAATGCTGGAGAAATCGGGACGTGGGGGGAAATCTGGGTCAAAATCGAGGACCCAAAACGGATGGTGTGCCCTCAGATACATCGGAAATTGTGTCCATGCAACATCTCTATTTCAATATGTCTGGATCCACACAAAAGATGGTCTCCAAATTCAACAGCCTGGTAACAAAAATGGAGGGTTAGACCTTCAAAAATCTCAAAATCACCAGAGTTCGCCTCAAAATCGAGCCACTCACAACCAAAAAAAACCTCCCCAATGTCGACTCGACAAGCATCACTGAGCCATTGCGAGAAGGCATTCATGGTGGCATCCACATCTCCATAGTCCTGGTAGCCTGGGGGTGATGTGATGATCCAATGAATCAAAAAAATGTCAACCCTGGATTAAAGAAAACCAACGGGCTTCAAAATTTGGAGGGGTTTGGAGGGGTACCCTAGAAAATTTTTGAAAATTCTCTGTGCTTCAAATCATTCCAAAGTGATATGTCCCTGATATGTAGTAAAAAAAAAAGTCAAAAAATGAAGAGCCCCAAAGACCCCGGACTCTTTCCATCGAAAAGTCCCCCAAAAAAAATGACCGGATCCCCAGTTGGTCTTTGACCCGAGGTGCCATTGACGCCAACCTGCATGGGAACCCCCAACTGTTGCCGGTTGGTTCGGCGCAACCAGCCGCCTCCAGAACCCAACAGAGCCGAAACAGCTGGCGATGCGGTTCTGGATGGCAAGTTTCCAGAAAAAATGTTTTCACCAACCGCTGGGAATGATCCCTTGGCCTTTTTTGAAATGCATCTGTTTGCCCATAACAAGCTGCTAAACGATGCTAAACGCAGAAAGCGTCAACTGCTTGATGAGAATTCATGAGAAATGGGCGGAAAGTGGTGGTGATACCCTCTAGTTATTTATGGTGAATAATGCTGAATAATGGTTGATAATGGTTGATAAAAGGGCCATCATAGATCATCATAGGCTCTCCTCCCAAGTCTTCTCCAGTCTGAGTGTCACTTCACCGTTGGCGCCTTCGGCACAACCGGACCTCGGCACCCAAGGGCCCCCTTGGGCCACACCTTTTGCCCACTTGGTTCGATGATAAATTCTTCGTTCTTCAAAATGGTGATTGTCCAGTTGGCAAACTGCCGGAAACTACCTCACGGTGCAAGTTTTGGAGAGTTTGAAGGGCCCTCGTTCATGCTGCTCCAGATTTTTTTCAGCTTATTCCGCAGCACTCTGGCTGTACATACCGGTCATGCAATGCAAAAGTTGAGTGGATTGCCTGCAGCATCCCTCCATGCCCTTGGGCCACACCCCACTAGTCGCCTTATAGCGATGGGGTTTCCCCAGAGCAGATTCAGTCGAGTCATTGGCGGCGGCGATTTCAAACTACCCGGAACTCCCCTCACTTTTTGTACTGTACCGGGGAGAATCGATCTACAGCACGTGGCTGGAAAGGATCCAAAGGATTCTATCAGTTTTCCCTCACGGGAGTCATCGTCATTTTCCACCGGTTCCCTGAGATATCAATGGACTCATCCAATTTCGCCACGTGTCATCCGGTTTTTCGTTACCCTTCGTCAAACTCTGTAAGTTTGACATCAGAAACGGGTCACGGAACTGTTGCGCTTCATGGATTTCAAGTCACACGCCTGGCTTGGGGCGGATGAGAACTAGGACGTGCCTCCACCATGAGTCTATCTGAACATACCATATGGGGAACCATTTGCTTTTCGAATATCACACTTCAATCCGAAAAAAAAATGTGAAGGAAACAAGATTCGATCCTCAAAACGTCAGGATCTCTAGTATCCCAACCTCACTCTGGGAAGCAAACATGTTGGTACAGTACACCATCCCCAAATCTACCATTTCTATGGGTAGTTATAGTTAATAAACCATCAACATACGGGTGGTTTATGACATTACTAACATTATACTGTTAGGATATGATAGAACATGTGTGTTTTATATCATTTCATATGGATCTTACTAATTCCACTAACATGACTATGATACAATAGCCATAATATGAATTACTAACATTCCATACTACATTCCATGTCACATTGTGTTGACTAACACTATAGCCATCATCCGTTTCCGTTTCGTATAGCCATCCCCCGTCCACAAAAATTCTTGCGCCTGAAACGACTGGGGTGCTGTGCTCCGACGTTCACCTGCCAATGTCATCAACCGGCCATGGCTGGGAATGGTAACCACCACCTATATCTATTGGTGATGACTGGGGGGTGGTTTATATACTATTGTCTTTACCCACATTACCCCCAAAAAAAATACGGGAGTGAGATTTTGGGGGGAAAACTTCTTCCTTCATAATCTGGTTATTTAACCTTGCCATGGAAAATCACCATGCTATTAATAGGTAAACCATCTCTATGGGCCATTTCCCATGGCTATGTAACAGTCATAACCAGAGGGTATAGTTTTTGTTGGTGACTTCCTCCGGAAAAATCTCGATGCCTGAACTTCCCGGCGGAAAGAGCTGGGGTGTCGAGGCGCACCTTCCCTGGCGGCAAGACTTTGCGGTTGGGCTCCTGGACCTTTAAGAGATCTCCGGTGGCTATGAAAATGGTGAAAAAAACTAGGCTGATACCGTAGAAAATTGTAGAACATGATCATAGATATTCAGAAAGATCATGATCATAGGTCATAGATCATAGAATATTCATAGAATATTCATAGATCTAGTCTCCTAACCAAAAATTGATACTAGAATCATTGGATTGGTTTGTTGGGGAAAATCTTAACCGGAAACCATGGTTTTTTTAACCATCAAATATAGGGCTTTCCTGTAAATTGTCCCATCATCCAATTCTATGATAGAAAGTGATGAAATCGTCCTGAGCCTAGTGGATCCCAACGACCCAAAACGTCCCAAAAAAACCCAGCGCCTTCTGCAGGGTAGGCATGGACGACACCCCTGCTGGAACCGGAGGTGGCCGGCTCACCTCACAAGTGGAAACCGGTGGAGAACTTGCATAGATACTGTGGATGTACCCTCTGGTTATGGTGGTTTAATGGTGGTTTAATGGTGGTTTAATCGTGGTTTAACCAACAAAAATGGTGATTTTAATGGGATGTAGCCTCTGGTTATTTGTTAACAGTTTGCTATTGAAAATGGCCATTGAAATAGTGGATTTACCCATTGATAGCATGGTGATTTTCCATAATTTTTTGTTATATAACGTTTACCAGAGGGTAAGAAATCCATAGAAATCCTGCACCAGTTGGTAACTATTGATAGCTATGAAACATTGTGAATCATGGGATTATGGCGGGAGAAACCATGTATCAACTGCAACTGGTGCAGGATTCTTGTCCATCCACCTTATGTATGATACATAGCCTAGCCGGGCCTAGCCACCAAAACAAAAAATAAAGAAATCATTTTCAGTAGCACCTTCAATTCCGCATCCAACAACAAGAAAAGACGCCGTTTTGAGAGTACCAGGTGTTCCTTGCCAAGGGACTGGCATGCTCAGGCGCTTCACATCAGCAGGGCGCGGGCGATTTCGGTAGTTGGGTGGATAGCATTTGTAGCCATTCGCTGCAAAGATGCCTGCCGCAAAACTAGGGAGGAAAGCTACCCGGAAACCGGTAAAACATGACTGGAGAAAATCAAAACCTGTGGGAAGCTTGGAAGATCTTGGAAGTCCAACACATCCATCATTTCTATCCATCATTCATCCGATTCATCCAAATGATCTCTGCAGAGATGGTAATTCAAACCCGGCTCCGTAGGTCCCAAGTTCGTACTCCGAAGTTAGCTGGGAATGACTGTGGTCATTCAGTCATTCCAAGCTCCAAGCCAATGTGAAAACCCACGTTTAAGATGTTCAAGAGGTTTCGGGGGCCGTGATGAATGCATACCATCAACTAGCGACTTGCAGATTAGAACATGCAGCTTTACATGTCCAGCCTTATTGAGTCCAAGATACGATGACCACAGGTGAGAATGTGTTTGGCTTTTTGCAATCCCTAAAGAGGAAACAAAAACAAAACAAATTCAACGAATATATATATATATATATAATTATATATAATCTCTGACAGTGCTACAAATGAGCCAGCTCAACCAAACTAAAATCCATGTTTTACAAGCCGCACAATCCCCACAAAGGCTCTTTCTGCTGTACCCTTCTTGCCCGATGCCCCCACAGTGCCTACATTGGGCTTGGCGGTGGAGAAGCTCTTGCCCAATACATAGTCCTCAGTTCCGAACGAAAAGGTCGCAAAACATGGGAGTTGACGATTTTGGCCCCCCAAAGTTACGGGAAACTCCTGTCTTCACCGGCTTTTCCCATAGGGGTTTTTCCCTACCAAAAATGGCCGCCATCAAAATCCCCGAATTTCAAGGGCCGGACGGGATCCATCAAGACGGTGGCATTGCGGCCGCTGCTCATGGTGTGATTGCATATCCTCCTGTGGATCGCGGAGTGTCGGGTCTGGATTGCTCCATCTCTCCAGGCCAGATATGCCACAGATGGCTGGCTCCCGTTGGGAAGATGGATCAATAATGATCGACACAGAGAGAGATCAGCTATGATTCAAACTCACTGATTCTGCCAGAAACGAAAATGGAGGCAAAAAATAATCGCAGACTCCTATCACTGCCTTTCAAGTGATACCTTCACGATTTCACCTCTGTTGATTCCGATTGCAGCTTACATAGCTTATGATTTGGCAACCCCGCAAAAGATGGCAGAAAAGTAAAATCCAACTGGAAAATCGTCTCGATGAGTGTCGGCTATAAATTTCGGTCACTCAAATCCAACCAAAATTCAGCATTTCCGTGGTTTTTTTTTGTGTTTTGGTAGATTGCTGGCAAATTGAAGGGATTCGGCTGTCATCCCCCGAACCATCCCCGGGGTCACCGAAGGTCATAGGACATGGCGCCCGCGTTGCCCGCGTTGCCCGCGATTCGTCACCCTTCTGGACGAAAGCACCGTGACGACTCGGAGCCAAAAAAAAAACAGCTGGAGCCACAGATTGATCCATCGACCAGCGTCCCAATTGATCCCAATTGAACATCAACCAACTACCCTCTGGTAAACTAACAGATACTAACAGTTTGCTATTGAAAATGGTGATTTAGTTCGTGGATTTACCCATTAATAGCATGGTGATGTTCCATAGTTATGTTAATTTACTATTGGACAATTGGAGATATAATGATATAATCTCCAAGGGGTACTTTTTCAAGTGCTGGTCAGGTACTCCAAGATCCAACCGGGAAATGAACAAACACCAAAGACTTGAAGTTCTTCAACCCCCCAGTTGATCTATGTGAATCGCTTAAGGGTGGAAGGGTGGAATAATTCTCGCATCATCAACTCATTGCAGGGCGCTCCGAATTGCTCTCACCGCTCGCCTTTTCACTGGCTGGATGCCAATCTTATGCGCAAAGTGAAACAAATCCATCGAGAATACCTAGGACCTAGGACCTAGGCTGAACGAAGTGACTCAAGATTCAAGGGTTCATAGTGACACGAGTTTCAATGAGTGTCTGAATTCGTGACTGATGCCCATACTGTAGAAATATCTTTTGGATCATTTTCTGGACCGACTCAAAGGCCGCAAACCCACAAATCCGTGGTACTGCGAAGCTCTTCGCTGGAACTTTCATCTGTGGATTCGCTGAGCACCAGAGGGGCCGGTTGTTTCAACGGATCGTGTAACATCCAATCCACGGCGGCCGAAACGAGCCATTCCATGACATACGCAATGATGCCCAGCAGCACTAAGAAGACTGGGAGGAACATCCAAAAGTTCTCCTGCAAGTGCTGTAGCATCAACAGCCAGACGTTTCCCTGGATGATGTACTGACAGTAAGAGATCCGACCCAACACTTTGGCCGGCGCCGAGCCCAAACACGATGCCAGCAGATCCGTTTCAAGGCTGCAGCATAGCAACAACAAACACATCATGGGCAGCAGGCCTCCATTGTGGCAAACTGCCAGCACTGGGGAATCATATCTCACCGGAATCCAGAACAGGGGCAGGTAGCAGACTAAGGCAATAGAAGTCCCAAACTTGAAGATGAAGGGCAGTTGCATCTGATCCCTGTCGCTCCTTAAAGTCAACCTCTCGGTGTCCGCGTCTGGTGCTTCCCCGGTGTGAGCATCCATGTAGACCAACAGGAGGAAGACGCGAGCCAACACAACACCACTGAGGAAGACATGGACATAGCCCAAGGGACCTTCGTGCAAGACGACCATCATGAAATAGCCAGAGACTAGGTGCCTGCCGAGTCAGCATGAGCCGACCATCACGGCGATGGTTTATCATTGGGTTTATCATATTGCTACTGAAGTGAGGGTATCTCCGAGAATTAAGTGACCATCTGACAACAATTTCAGGGGTTCGAAGCCACAACGGCAACAAAACCAGCAGTAATCACCACTCAAAGTGATCCAAAGTGATCCAAAGCACACGTTCATCCAAATGTAAAGCATGACCGCGGTCCAGAGCCATAAGCACAACAGTGAGAGCAGGGCCAGTTTCATGGACATTCTCTGACAGAATCTGGCCGCTGGCCGCAGGAATTGCCAGTAGAGCAGCAGGGCGCTGAGAAACCAAGAGACTCCAACCCAGCTAGTGGTGGAAGCCTCCAACTTCAGTGGATTGGATTCATTCACCATTGGGATCCAAGCCTGCAAGAGTAGGAGATTCAAGATCAAGGTCTTCCATTCAAAGGCGCTGTGGGATATTTGGATCATGCTGATGAAAATCGTCAGCAGATATGGCGGGTAGATCTTCTTCAGTCTCCGCCAGGTGTACTGAAGCTGGGTGAGCTGCCCCGCGGAACTCTTGGGGCGAACCATCTCGGCATAGGCCAAGACGAAGCCACTGAGGAGGAAAAACAGCTGGGTCCAAATGCTGCCCCAGAGGAAAGGCACAAAGATCTCCTGGGCCACGACACAAACCAAAGACCGGAAACAAATGAATTATATAAATGAATCAAACAGGGTGGAATGTAGAATGTCTAAGAGTCTAAGAATAGTTGGGGTTGAAATTCCGTCATGATCTTTTGGTCATCTTGTTATATAAAGAGGGTTGTGAGAAAACGTCCCATTCTGATATAATATCTGCCCAACTTCTTCTCATCTGCCCCCTAAAACCCGGCACTTGGATTCTTCACACTGAACCATCGCCAAAAGAAACAATGGTGAAATGTCCAAGTTCATGAAAAATCAGACCATCTGCAGGGAATGTGTCAAGTCCGACATTCGTGCCCCTTAACCTGGCAGATGCCGAAAATCGGAAAGTGCAGAAAGTCGTGAGGAAAAGCTCCGAAAAAGCCCACCGTTGATCCAAAAATCCCATCGTTGCATCGGCCCACGTGCCACGCATCTGCCACCGAGCATCCGATTGGTGCGACAGAACCACCTGCAGGGAGGCGAAATATCTGAGCCCGTCCAAGGCATCAAAGCGACCACTGAATTCCAGCGACTTCATGAGGGCAAATCGAGGGCACCAACTCAGGGCTGATGGAAAAAAAGGCAGATGTGGTTAGGGGGAAGCTACATTGCCTTGGTAACATGGGTAGAGGATTGATGTAAAAGGGGTAGAATGTGGATTTGTTTGCGGTTTTTTCTGGATCCATGTCCTCTGCCGAGCTTGGGTGGGAGACCTGAAAATGGTGCCCGGAAACGATTGTGTTGTCTATTATGCCACCATGGGGTTTGACTGTTTTACCTTTGGGGCTGTGGAGGTCTGAAATTTCGACCACGTTGTTGCGCCAATGCTGAGCCACACCCGAGTTCGACGAGATTCTACGCTACTCACCTTGTGCCAAACGCGGCCAGGCTCAAGAACTTCAGAGGTCAAAATGTGGAAAGAGTCAGATCTGTTCAGGTAGTTGACTGGTGGCAAACTGGGTTGATAGCTGACTCATGAAAAGTGAGTTGGTCAAATAGTGCCTTCACTGCAGATGTGTTGAGAGAGCAAGTTTTTACGCAGCAGATCAGTCATCTGCCTGCGTCCTTAGGAACTTGGAAGTTTCTGCTGCAAGCTGGCTTTGATAAGACAACGTTTTCTCACCTGTCTGGCACCTTCAACAGATGCTGGGGCCGTTGCATCTGCTGCACACGTCGTGCTTGCCTGGACAACGGCAAGCCGCCGCAAGCCGCTCAACTCATGGGAAGTCCAGCACTGTTCCATACTGTTCCATTGCTGTTGCTTGGGTCAAAATAGGCTAAGCATGCCTAATCCAAACGTTGAGTCTCGTGTTTTCACGCAACAAAAAAGCCTTGGCAATCACTTCCGATCGTTCTTGGGATCAGCTACTGATGATCAACCATGATCAACCAGTTCCTTGGTGGAAAACCCCCAACACATCCAGAAACCAACCCCGGATGCCTCGACCTCGAGATGCCTCGAGCCATTCATCGGCCGATGATCCGTTTGGATCTGAACATGGGTCATATGAGCCAAAAGTGGGCACATGTCACGCCACATCAGTGCTCATTTCACCGCCAGCATCCGCCAGCCGTCCAGAACTTTCAGGGTTTCTGTCCAGAAACATTCTGCAAAAATCTGCCATCCACGATTTGGGACCAAAAATCCTTGATTCTTGATCCCTGTTCGATTTTCGTCTATATGTTTGGCAGTGTAATTCCCAGCAGGCTCGGGCAGCCAGACCTCCCAATGCTCCAAGCCCCGGCCCCTGCTGTGCGCTTTTCTTCTGACATGTCACTCGTCTGAAGACGCGACGGTGGCGGCTGGTGAGACCTTCCCTGTGCAGCGCAGCTCGAAATGGCAGAAACAGCCATCTCTTTCGGCGCGAAACGACGCAACGGTGTCCCGTTGTCCCGTTGGACAAAGGGTCGGCCAAATAAACCCAATGGTGGTACCACTATGTACAGATTGGCCACACCAGAGTCCATCTTGTGACTTAAAAGTCGCATGTTTTTCGGGTGGTTTCAAGCTTCTTGAACAAAGAAAGATACACATTTACAGTACTTGCTTGCACAGTTTCCTCAAACTTTTTCAAGTTGGAAGGAATTGAAGATGTTTGAAACCACCAGCCAGTTTTAAAAGATCTTTGAAATTCTCGCACTTTTTTTTATCTCTCAGCCAGACGCGAGAGGGTGCCTGCAGTTCGCAGCAACATGCCAGCCATTTCTTCATCTCCCCCCTGTCACTTCTGACCAAAAAGTGAGTCATACATACCCCATGAAGACGTTTCAGTGTATATAAATTCTCATGATTAAGCCGTTTCAAAAAAAAAAACGCCGTTTCCTGATGAATATCTCGGGGCTATACACACTGCCAAACCAATCATTTGGGATTTGTCACACATGTTCCAAGTTCAACAGCCCCAGTTGGTTGATGATTACAGCGGCTGAAGTTAAGCTAATGATTTTCCTTATTTTGATATATTGTAATAATCAATATTTGGAGATTGAAAAAGCACCCCTTCCTCCCCAACAGAAGTCCAATTTGGGGAATGAAGAAGTCCATGATACCAACCATCAAAAAGATAGATAAAAAGCATCCAAAATAGGTATAAATTGTGGTTTCCTATTTTTTTGGGGGGTTATATACTATAGTATAGTCATGGGAATCCCCAACAAGACAGAGGACTCGGGTGGCACCTGCGATTGCATCAACGGCTCGTGCCAGAACTGTTCGTGACATGCGCTCGTTGGGCAAGTGAACTGCATCAGATGCCTGGCAGCTTCTGTGGGCAATTTTGGTTCTTAGTTCCAAGCAAATATTAGTTCATACTATATTTATAGTGAATTATATTACCCATTATTATAGTTGATTTACCAATATATGATGGTAATGAGTATAATTATAGTTATATTTTGTATCACTAAAAATTGGAGATTTTCCATAGCTATGTTAGTTTGCCAAGATCAATGTGGGTAAAACCATGTCATAAACCACCCATGACTGGGAATGGTCTCCAAACCACCTATATATAAAAATTGTGATTTGGGGGATGTTTTGTGATATTGTTTTGCCCACATCATACGAATTGGGGATATAATGGAATATTCATAGGATGTTAATGGGATATTAATACTAATTAATGGGTATGTAATGGGCATACCAATCGCTGTATAATCGGATATGAGCAGGATTTTTTGCATATTAATCACCGTGCAGTATATCCGCCGACCCCGGCCTTTGCCAAGGCAGGGGCGGCGCCTGGGACCACCAGAGGTGTGGTCGGGTCGCAAGCAAAGGCACGCGCCATCAAGGCAACACCTCTGCCAGCTACATGCCCCAGCCATCTACATGCTCCTGCCGAACTCTTACACCTACATGCCCCTGCCATCTGTTTTTCAGGGGGTTCAAGACTGCCGTTTGCCCG
>Ga0126342_10008568_pt1 | contig 18343 bp, 15 predicted proteins | sample Cyp1metagenome_FD_92528 | JGI IMG/M metagenome (GOLD analysis project Ga0126342, IMG submission 92528) | Coral microbial communities from Lord Howe Island, Old Settlement Bay, Australia - Cyphastrea 1 metagenome | ecosystem: Host-associated > Invertebrates > Cnidaria > Coral ...
GACGATGATGATGACAATGATGATGATGATGATGATGACGATGACGATGATGATTATGGTGGTGGTGATGGTGATGGTGATGGTGATGGTGGTGGTGGTGGTGGTGGTGGTGGGGTCCTCCCCTTTCGCGTGAAAAATCACGTGATGTCCTTGAGCAGCCCCCGGAATACTTGCTAAAGCAAGAAGACTCCAGCTAGCTGACGCTAGCTTTCGTGATATCTATATATATATTTATATATTTATTTATTTATTTAGTTATATTTATATTATATAATGTATTCTATACATATGGCGGTTTCCTAAAATGGGGGTACCCCCAATAATCGTCCATTTTATTCTGTTCCATGGAAAAAAACATCCAGCCATTGGGGTATCCCCATTTATCGATGGACGGACGGCCTAGAAGGTTGGATTTTTTGTTCATCACCCCGTTCTGCGGAGCTACACATTCAGGAATGCCTAGGAATAGATCAACCCTGAAAAATGTGCATAATCATATACATATATATATTATTGTATTGATTACATGTAGACACTTGAACCACCAGTAGATGAATCATGAACAATAAATAGGCAATATACTACTGCCGGCTGACTAGGCGCGAAACAAAAAAATATTGTTCCACTGCAGAATTCCTCTATGAGAAACAGGAGGTCGCCAATCAATTTAAGTTTTTTTTCCATAATTTTGTGGGTTCCTGTATACTATACTGTGATTCATCTTGATAGTTCGTCCCTGCACGGAAGCTGGAACATGGTTCCTTGAAAACAGCGATTCCCTCATTTGCTCATGATGTTTCCCAACTGATTTAACCTTCGCCCCAGCACCTTGGTGCCAAGCAGATGTTCTCCATAACGATCCTCAGCAAACACAAAAGGCCCCCACCAGCCCTTCACCTGGGGGAATCCCCAGTCGTTTTTCCGAACCAATTGCGTGTGGCATTTAGTTTTCTATTTACCAAGAGTACCGCACAAGGCGGTGGCGGAAATTTTAAAAAATAGGAAACCTATAGCAGAAGTGAGTTCTTGTGAATCACGGATGGCAGAACGAATCCACTGATGGACCGAAAGGTGGCTGGAGTTGTGTTTTTTGGAGTGGTTGCAATGGTTGCAGTGGTCACCTCACAACTGCTGGATGTAGTGTGGTGTAGTGCAGTTGTAGTTGCAGTTGTAGTGTAGTGTAGTGGAGTTGTAGTTGTAAGTTGTAGTTGTAGACCTAGTGTAGTTGCAGTTGTAATTGTGGTGTGGTGGAATTAGCGTAGTGTATTGTAGTGTACTGTAGTGTTGTGTACTGTATTGTGGTATAGTGTAGCGTAGTCTGGTGTAGGGCACTGTAAAGAATGTAGTTTTAGTTGTGGTGTAGTGTAATTACTGTAGTGCAGTGTAGTGTAGTGCAAAGTAGAGGTAGTTGTAATTGTAGTTGCAGCTGCGGTTGCAGTTGTACTTGTAGTTGTAGTATAATGTAGTGTAGCGTAATGTAGTGTAGTTGTATTTGTAGCTGTACAGTACTGCAGTGTAATTAGTGTAGTGTGATGTAGTGTAGTTGTAATTGTGGCTGTAGCTGTGGTAGTGGTAGTAGTGGTAGTAGTGGTAGTAGTGGTAGTAGTAGTAGTAGTGGTAGTAGTAGTAGTAGAAGTAGTAGTAGTAGTAGTAGCAGTAGTAGTAGTAGTTGTTGTTGTGTAATTTGTGTAGTGTAGTGTAGCGCAATTAGATGTAATTAAAAGTGTAGTGTAGTGTAATTAGCGTTGTGTAATGTAGCGTAGCATCTTTGTATTTGTAGTTGAAGTAGTGGTGTAGTCTAGTGGTAGTTGTAGTTGTAGTTGTACTTGTACTTGTCTATCTATCTATCTGTCTATCTGCAAGATTGAAACGCAGCAATTCTGCGAGACCTCTTCAATTTTCCGAACTTGACAACATCGAAAACGCAGCAAGTCTGCGAGACTTCCTCAATTTTTGAACTTGCAACATCAAAAACGTTGCAAATCTGCGAGACTTCCACAATTTTTGAACTTGACAACATCAAAAACGTTGCAATTCTGCGAGACTTCCTTCCTTCAAAAATGGAAAGTTGAGTGCAAAGCTGACGGCCTCGTACCAATGCGTTTTGCGATTTATCCACTCCATCTCCAAAATCCAACCTGTCTCAGGAAATCACCTCAGGAAATCACCTGACCTCCTAACATCTCTGATGAACATGTCTTTTGTATTGCGCCTGCCACGGGACATGCATCTTTCCACATCCTCTTCAAATGTCCAACGCCTCCATCGTTTTTGGAAATACTACAAAACCCTCACGTTTTGCTGACTTTTGGCAAGGTGCAGAATCCCTTGCGCCTGCCACGCAAAACCACATCTGAACCTTCAAAAGCGGTTCGAGCATGTGGTGTTTTTAACATTTTGACTTGGAAATGTGCTTCGCAGCCCAACGGCTACACTTTTTCGACATGTCAACTTCCAAAAGTGGTCTGAGAATGGTGTGCTTTGTACATTTTGACTTGGAAATGCGCTTCGTCCCACAACTGCGTGCGCTTTTTCGACATCTCAACTTCCAAAAGTGGTCCGATGCTGGTGTGCTTTGTACATTTTGACTTGCAAATGTGCTTCGCGCCACAACAGCGTGCAATTCTTCATTTCTCATCTGGCCAGATGGCTCCGCACCCACCGCTTTAGCGAGCCTACTTTTCGACCCTCTGGAGCCACAAATCATTAGAATAGACACAATAAATCGCGACTTTTCTACCTTTTCGCGCACCTGCATCTTCTTTCTTCTGACTCTTTCTCTGCTCTGATCTTCTCTCTTCTTCTCTTCTCTTCTCTGACTCTTCCCACCTCTGCTTTTCCATCTGGCCATATTGTCGGAAGTTTCACTTCTAAACTTCCTTCGACTCTCAATGAGGGTTTCCATAAATGGTGGTACCCCAAAATGGTTTATAGTGGAAATTCCTATTAAAAATTATTAAAATAGATGATTTGGGGGTACCCCCATTTCAGAAATCCTCCAAAATCTCCAAATATGAAGAAACTAAAATCTAAAGAAAGATGCTGCTGCTGAAGAATGAGGTTCTTTCCAAAAGAATTCAAACATCTGGTTGAGAAACATCTGTGGAAGAAACATCTTCAGCGGTTAAGCCGCTAAGCAGCACCCTAGCACCGGACATACAAACAGCCCAAGCATCTTTCCGGAGGTCCACAAGGACCTCGGAGTCTCGGGTTGTGAGCTTCGCGCTTAAATCTCTTGGAGAGCCTCCCATGAAATCGGAGAAACCATTGGAGAACCGCAGTGGACTTAACATGGGAAAAGGATAGAAATGGGGGATGCCCCAATTTAATCCAATTTATGATAAGTTTAGTGGATTTTAATGGAAAAAGATGGAAAAAGAATAACAAACCACTGGAGTTTGCAGGACCCTATTTGTTGTCAAACCCTGACATGACTTAACCACCAATCTATGCCGTCTTCACCTGAAGGTTACTCCGCCTCAGCTTATGTCAAGCTACACTGGATATGCACATCCTTGAGAACCCCAGTCACAAAAATTGCTTAGTTCTTGAACCACTACTTGCTGGTTTCAGGCACCCTGAAACAAAACACCAATCGTGTTATTCAGGATCATCATGTCAGGGAGACATAGGAAAGTAAAGTCCTCTGTTGAAACCAACAAGCAAACCAAAGGACATTTGGACATTTGGAGGTGTCTTAACATGGGGATCCCTAGAGCCACCAAAGGTTTCAATACTAAGAAGGTCGACCTGGGTGGGGGCTACCCCCCTTCCATCCCAGATGCGGCTTCTTGTACTGGAACTCAGCGTCGGCTCCGCTGATCTCGATGTTGTCCGTGACCTGCTGAGCAGATGTTAGATGATTGGCAAAACTAGTGGCTAATAACTAATGACTACTATAACTTATACTATAACCATCTATGATTTTATCTGGTGACCATCTTTGATTGGCTAATTCGTAATTAAAATTAAGCTATCATTGGATGGTTAATACATGCTGATTGCTGATCTGTTGATCAAAATTAACATGTCTTAACCATCCAATGATTACCCAAGTTTGATCCATACCCAGTTGATTGGCTGGTGATTCTCATTTTTAGTGGTCCATCCCAAGTTGAGATATGCTGGATGTGGTTCTGTGATGCATTGCGGAGCTACGGAATGGAAGAAGCTATGCAACTCAAGCTGGTGCTGATTGGATAGCATCTGATGAAGTGACTTTATGATACTTTATGTGTGTTTCAGGAGTCTCAAGTACGTACTGAAACGGTGACTCGGATGTTTCACAGAGGAACAACTCGGATGAATCCAACATGAACGCAGATGGTGCTTTGCCATGTTTCGCCCTCAAATCCCATATCAGTGTGCTTGCAAAAACAACAATCCAGTTCAAGACAATCGTTTGGCGCCACAGCCAGAAACAGTCATATACACGTTGATGGGTTCCAATAGCAACATCCCAACTTCTACGGGTGACAACATATCATTCTTTGGCGTTTTTGGTCCGCATTTGGGGGATGAAAAGCTCCTTTTTGGCGGAGATCTTCACATCGTTTTTCCAGGTCAACATCAGAGGCTTGGGTCCACCTGGATGCCTTACTGGCCTGAATGTCCTTGTCCTGCACTCCTGCTGGCACCGTAATCATCAGAAAGCCTCCTGGTGGCAAAATCAAGGGGTCCCAGTTGATACACCTGGAGACTGCTTCATCCTGAAAAGCTGTGTCAAAAAAACACGGAAATACATGGAAATATCCTATGGCAAGTTTGATGCAGAAAAATGATGATAAACCTTGATCAACCATGGGAATTTGGGATATCTTGTTTTCGGATCAACCCAAATGTAGAATTATGGATTTTCCCATCCCCAGCAGGCCGCAAATGCAGAGTGAGATGCAATGTTCTTACTTCTTTGCGGGTGTTAATGGATTGGGTTTAGTGGAAATTCACGAAGAACCCTTATGTTTGATGGTAAAAACAATAGTTGACTGATGTTGACTGCAAATGTTCCTTAAACCAATCCGTCGAATTTGGAAAACTGATGTCGCTGGCAAAGGAAACAAGCACCGGCCGCACAGCTGTCAGAAGACAATCGTACCAATTCATCCATAGCATGATTCATGGTGAATTTCTCCAAAGACATGCTTTGGCATTGACCTAATCCCCTAAGTCATCCCCAAATTATTTTTTTTTGGTTGTCTGCATCAGATTGGAACATTTTCTTTGAATGTCACCCCCGGATCAATCAACCAGCGATGATCTGCTCCTGTATCGCCCGAGGCGAAGCTAAAGGTGCGATCCACCTGGCCATGGACTTTCCTGGAAGTGATGGATCTTTGACGCCATTCTCATACTCCAAGATTTGTTTGGCATTGTTTTCCAACCAAAAAACATGGATATGTCATGGATATTTCTGTATAATCCCATTCCCCCAAGATGGGAAGCGCTTTGAACTTCAATGGGGAACCTGGGCAAGAAATATTCGCTGTGTTTGCTCCAACTCAAAGCACAAAAATTTTCACTCCAAAATCTAGTGGATTTTACAGGGATATGACATGATATAATGGGATGTGATATACTATTATATATCTTTATATGATGTGTTTTTTCTAACACATATCTTTATATGATATATCCAGGATGTGATGGAATGGAATGTAATGGGATGTAATATAATGCTGGGATATACTGGGATTACAACCAACAATATATCATGTGATATATGGGGTTGTCTGAAAAAAGGGCTATACCATGCAATACCATGCATACCCCCCAAATGGCACTTTGAATAAATCATCATAATCCATTGGAAAAAACAAGGTTTTCCATGGTTTTCCCCCGAAATCTTTAGCTACCAGGTGCCCCTTTTGCCCCTTTTCGCCTGACTGTCGGAGGAGAAGGTGGCCTTCAAAAGCCAAGGCATTCCGATCTTCCACTCTGGATCCTCCTTCCTTGACACCAGGAAGGCCACTGGGTGAGCTTTATACTCTGTTTGAAGATTTTTGGGATTTCTGACTATGTTGGACTATTTATCACAAAATTTTGACTATGTTTGACTATTTCTGACTGTTTCTGACTATTTCTGGCTAATTTCTGACTATATAATGTTGATCGGTTAATGGTGTGTTATTCCATTCACACTTGGACACAAGGTGATACACAGTGGTCATTTCTTGAGCTAAGTGTTCTGTCATCCAAGAAACAATTTCAGAAATCTCTGATGTTCCTCTCTATATAGAACGAGGCAGTGACTCCGCGCAAACAACTTGAAGATCCCCTAGCCTGAAAATGGACATGAGAAGATCCCATGGTCCAAGGGATTCCAAGGGCACATCACCTACCAACAATGGATGGATCCCTGGCAGATCCAAGGGGCAGTGCGGCACGCAGAGCGTCCAGATCGAAGACGGAGTCCATCGGGTTCATGGCTTTTCCACCGTTTTCGTCATCCACCTGGGTCCATCAACGGAAAAAAAAAACACTGAGTGGATTTAACTTCCATTAGTTTCTATTGTTTCTATGGTTATTTTGGAAAAATAATTCAAGATCTAAGATTCTCCCAAGCATGGATCGACCTAAAGGGCTTGGTGGTTCAGCAACATTACCGGATCATGATCACAGCTTGGTGGAAAAAACAAAAAGATTTGAATTAGTGGGATCGTGGCAAAGAATAAAGGGAATGGGGTCTGCAGAAATATTCGCGAGTAGGGGATTCAAGAGTTTTGAGGCGCTCCGCGATCGATGATTCATCTTCCAGCAGAGGTGTCTGCGTGTATCTGTGTATGTATATATATATATATATGTGCATATGTATACGTATATATATATGTGCATATGTATACGTATATATATATATATATATGTGCATATGTATACGTATATATATATATATGTGCATATGTATACGTGTATATATATATATACATATATACACATATGTATTATATTTATATATAATATACATGATAGAATCTGATAGACATTTGTGTTTTAAGATTGATTCACTCCCAGGATAGCTTTTGGACTCTAGGTCTAGGTCCAAGTGGCCAGCACAATCTTTTTGGGCAAACCATCTGGAAACCTCAGCTGGAAGCAGCTGGAGATACCGTGGATTCTTTAGATACCCCCACGAACTAATTGGATATCGTTACAGTAGATGGATAGATGTAGCATGTATGTATATCTACATGAATAACTATATAAATATGTTAATTATATAATATATGAATATGTAATAATATGTATGTATATATCAGATATCTTTGTATTTATGGCAAATACACCAGGATGAAGCCACCATTCACCATCCAGTTTTCAGCATGCCTCTATGCATGTCACAAGGATCCAACTGAACCTGAGGCACTGGCCGGTTTGTGAGGCCTTCCTTGGTGCGATTCGCATGGCCCGGCCGGCTGATACATCTCAAATCATGGTGGCTTGGCGGGGAAAAATTTTCCGACATAGAACTCTGCATGCACCTTTTTCGTCATCGAATAATGAAGGGATAATGGCCAGCTTTTAGCCATTTTCGGCAACCACAGCTGGGACTAGCCCCAATAAACCGTCAGAAGTAGAACATCAAACTATGTCAAAGTGCATCCAGCTATATCCAGCTATCACATTATATCAGTATATCCAACATTATCCAACTTAACTTATCCAGCATCATCCAACCATATCATGATAATGATACCCAACTAATTATATGTGCCAAGGTCAAGTGAAAATGGATTCGGCCGGGCCGCTGGGCATGGATCTTTGGCTTTCAGCAGTCCGGTCCTCACCTGACCATTGACCATAGGCACCCTGGAACAATAAAAGTCAGTTAGGGAGGTCCGTTGGGGAGCATCGTCCCACTTCTACGGTTGAGAAATGTTGATGTTCTCAAGAAACTGTCCGATCTGTCCGGCCAAACATCGCCAGTATTGAAATTCCATGCAAGCCTTCGCTGCGTCGGCCATCATGGCCATCACCACAAGGCTAAGCTTCATCATGTTCGGAAAAGAGTCGGGGTCGGGACGCGTCGTAATCCGCGAGATGCTACGACGTGAGAGTCGCCCTGGAAAAACCACAACAGCAGCGGGGAAGCGGCATAGCAGTTGCGCCAACACTGCAGCTGCAGGAAAAATCCATGATGACATGATGATAACATGAGCGATTCTATGGAGATTCACGAAACCCCTATGGAAAAGACCGCGAAAGCATACGAAGGCAGTTCAGCAAATGTTGGGGCTTCACCCAAGCTTCTGAAGCGAACAAACCACCTCACCTCACTGTGCAACTCTCTCCCACACAGAGCACATCAGGATTCACAACCACCTCAAATGGATATGGGCCAAACCCCCAGCAATTACATGTAAAATTACCCAAAAATCGCTGGCAAGACATGTGCACCCCGGAGACGCCATGGTTTTGACCCTTCTCCAAGGCTCCCGACCCTGCGTAAACTCAGCAGTCGGTCGGCATACCAGGCTGCAGTGGGCAACCAGTCACCCAGGGCCTGGGAGAAGTCAAAAACTGGCGTGGCACTTATGGGCTTAGTATGGAACAGTATATAACTATTGAACTATGATGAACTATGCATCTCCATTCTATATACTGTATATATATATATGTAAATTTCAATATATTATAATATATATATATATAATTATATTATGAATATATATATCTATCTATATCACGTGATTTGTCGGGACAAGTGGGGAAAAAGGAACATCCAAGGTGGTGACAAACCCAAATAACCTTTGGCATTAAAGCAATGACACCTATCCAAGCTTGGCGATTTGGCGGAAAAAACATTCAGATTCAGGACCTAATTAGCCAACACACAAGTTGGATTTTGAGCAACAAATTCATAGGGTTTTAACCTGCCAAACTCAAGATGTCAACCAGCGATGGTGGAGGTAAATTCCCTACTATGGTCCGGTTTATCCAATATATAACTTGATTACCTGCGACCGTTTGTACGCTTTATATATAATTAGAATGTATTTACATACCTTATGGATATAGGTCCGCATTCACTCACCCCCAATTTTTTGGATTCTTAATAGGTACAAAAATCGACAGACCATTTGTGGGTCTCTTGGTCCCCGGGTGGCCAAATCACTCCATTCCCAAGTTCCGTTCTGCGGCAGATTTGTTTCTCTACAGGAAGTGTCCGCCGTGCTTGCTTCGCGGTCCTACAGGATGCGATCCCTCGAAAATCTCCCTGGTTGGTCATTGGAATATAGAACCCCCCTCTGGGATTTTGCCAATCGTACCACACCTCAGGCTTGAGATTCGTGAGATTTGTCATATTCGGGATAGAATTTACCCCGATGGGATTGGTTCAAGCACATCATACGAAGGATCTGTCAAGGTAAAGAAGTCCAACTCAGATTCTTGGGCCCTTGGCACCTGGACATGTGGGGCCGCTTTGTAAATCATCAGGCGGAAAAAGCCCTGGTCCATTGGTGTCATCTCCAACATCCAAGTCAGATGATCCTGTAAATCCGCAACATTGGATACTGGAGATACATGTATATAAATAACATGCATATGTTTATACAAAATAATATACAGTAGTACATGTATATTATATACATATATAACCTATATAATCATATTACATATCTATATGTATATTTATAATATACATATATATATACCAGAAACAAGTAGAAAACAAGAAACTGGGGGCTCTTCCAAAATTTCTTTTGGCTGCATTGCTCCTGCTGAAAGCGCAAGAGGCAGGAAGGCTGCCTCGCAGCTGCGCAAGTGCCATAGCGAGGCTAAAACAAACTGTCTTGATCTCCACAAGACATGACATAAGTCTGGGATGGTCTGGGTGTAGGCTCTGATTAAGTATAAAGTGAGATTTGTACCTGTTGGACCTATTTTCTACTACAGAGTGTTGCGTACCCTTGATGGTGTCGATTTTTTCTGGGGCAGTTCAACGGAAAATTGATGACTTCACCCAAAAACCATGCAAAACAGAATGGATTTCCCCAATGTGGACCGTAGGATTTCAACAGCTATCAATATCAATCACTACCAAAATGATCCAAAATGAATATGGGTCTTTTCGTTGAAGACTGGGAACCACACAGGGATTGGTCTTTTCGTTCCAACACCAACTCAGCCCATATACCCATGAATCTCACCAGATTCAATTGCTGATTAAATTGGAATGTCTGGCGAGGTCATGCCGAGGGTCTCGGTTACTAAGTTTGACTTCACTGGCAGAATCAAAACATCTACCTGAAACAATGGGGGTTCAGGCTTCCCACCCTTACTGCCCATTATCTCTATTCACATCGTAGTGACGCAATTCAAATTCAAAAAACGTCACCAACCAGATATATCATCCAGATACTTGGAGCATGAAACACATAAGAATCTGCACCCTGACCCTGCACAACTTGGCTCCCCACCATGCTTGCAATAGAGGGCTGCAAGTGCTGCGCACTGGTTCCAGACATCTTTTGAAGATCTGCGCTGGCCTGACAGGGGAATGGGCCAAGACGCTGGGGTGCCATCCTGTATCCAGAAAGGTTGGTGATCTGTTTGGGACCTTAAACCATGCATCACGGGTTGATTTGGGTTGATCATGTTCACCATACCCGCCACATCCTCGGAATATCACGAGTTTTTGGGTCAGTCACAGCAAGTCTTATTTTTTTGGGCCCGGTAAAAGCGGCCACCTGATCTTGGTGAAGTGGTTCATCTCCAAGTTACTCTCCGGTCAACTAACAGTTCGAAGTTCGATGTAGAAAATCAACCATGAAAGTAGAGCATGTTCCGAACGGGTTTCCCAATTTCCTTATGTTTTTCCCACATTTATGCTGGGGTGACAGCCAGGTCCCCAAATGTCTGCTGTCTCCCGGTTGCCTTCACCAGGGCCTGCAAAGCTGCGTCTCCCTGGCACAGCAAAACGGTGGTGCTTTGAGCCTTGTTCAGAAACCAATAGAATAACTCAATTTCTATCCAATTTTTGGTCAATTGTGCTCTATTCCAGATATTAAATCACTATTCGATACACTTCAAATATGTTCAAAATATGGTCTAATGGGTCTGGCACTGTCTGACACCTTGCAAATGTAAGCACTTTCCTTGGGGCGTGCCTTTACGATCCTTTTAGGATGTTGAGCTTTGACCGTGGCTGGGGGAATTGGTACAATAATTACATTTTTTCCCCCCAAATGCGTAGAAAGGGTTCCCGTTTCACTCTGGGGGTCGGGGGGTTGAGGGTGTGTTCGCTCGACGTTGCGCAACCGCTCGCAAACGTCCGCAAACTTCCGCAACCGTCCGCGTGAGGGCCGTATGGCCCTGCCTAAATGGTAAGTTCTGCAAAAGGGGTCACTTTTGGAGGTTTCAAAAGTCGCGTTGCTTCGTTTCGCGTGGCAGGCGTGGCACTTGGTGGCATTCAGATGTGTTTCGTAACGTGTCGAAAGTCGTTTTGTGTGGCAGGTACAATACTCTTGCGACGTTTTCAGAAGATGCGTTGCATTTTTCATGGCAGGCGCAACACTTTGGAGACCATCATCGTCATTCTGCGTGGCAGGCGCACCGCTTTAGACGTGTCATGTTGCGTGTTTTTTTGCGAATCGCATTGTCAGTCATTGCTGCATCAAGTGGTGACAGGTGCATATTCCGTCGCAGGCGTGGCATTTTGCGAGATGTGCTGAAAATTGACGGAAGCCTCGCACGAAACATAGCAAATTTTAAGGTTCATGAGAAAACTCGTGGGAAAACGTCGATAAGGAAGCTACAAAGTGTCAAAAAATTGGAGGAAGTCTCGCACGAAATGCTCGTTTTGATGCTCCAACATGTCTCGTCCTCAGTCTCTGGTTTTCCTCTAACCTCTAACTCCGCCGTGTCTATGGGGGAAGCTGCAAAACCTATCCTTTCCGAAGGTGTCCAAGCAGGTTGTCATGTCGCTTTGCGTGGCAGGCGTGGCACTTCGTGCAATTCTAACGTGTCTGCAAACGTATCGAAAATCGTTTTGTGTAACAGGCGCAATACTTTGGCAAGGTTTTCAGCAAATGAGTTGCATGTTTCGTGGCAGTCGCAGCGCTTTGGAGACCTCCATCGTCATTTTGCGTGGTACGCGCAGCACTTCAGACGTGTCGCGTTGCGTGCTCTACACTCTACACTCTACACTCCACACTCCAGACTCACTCCACACTCCACAATTTACACTTTACACTCCACACTTTACATTCCACACTCTACACTCTACACTTTACACTCTACACTTTACACTCTACACTTTACACTCCACACTTTACACTCCACACTTTACACTCCACACTTTACACTCCACACTCTACCCTCCACACTCCCCACTTTACACTTTACACTCCACACTTTACACTCCACACTTGACAGTTTGCACTCCACACTCTACACTCCACACTCACCTTCCACACTCCACACTCCACACTTTATTCTTTATACTCCACACTTTACATTCCACCCTTTACACTCTACACTTTACACTCCACTCTCTACACTTTACACTCCACTCTCTACACTCCACACTCTACATCACTTCACACACTCCACCCTACACTTTACACTCCGCACTCCACACTCTACCCTTTACACTCCACACTTCACACTCCAGACTCTACACTCCACACTCCACAATTTACACTTTACACTCCACACTTTACATTCCACACTCTACACTCTACACTTTACACTCTACACTTTACACTCTACACTTTACACTCCACACTCCACACTTTGCACTCCACCCTCTTCTGCATTCCACAGTCTACAGTGTACTGGTACGGTAACAGGGGAAAATCTACAAGACTGTTCAAATAACTTGTTTCACAAAGGTGTTCTACGTGACTGCATTCGGTGGGCTGCATCTTGTTGGTATATTTGGTTTGGGGCAGCTACCCACTGTTGTGTTCATACCAAGGCTTGGTAGCTCTGAATTTCTGGTGGAAAATGCTCTCCAAATGTTGATTCCGAAAGCTACTGAGATACCACAAGGCCAAAAAGGAAGCGTGGGTTAGGTTTTTGCATTCCCCTGAAGATACGTCGTAAGCACTCAAAATATCTCAAAATCAGAAATTGGTTATGATGTTTCTTGGATTACACTTTCTTGTTGACTTTCCAAAGCCTGACTGATGAACTTCGACAAGACAGTCCATCTGCAATGAATTCACCTCTCCCAGCTGTGCCTGGCTGTCCAGCTTGCCACCCACCTCGATTCAGCACGTCTCCAAATGGAGTGGCACCCCACACTGGGCTTAGAAAACTCCCAGAATCTCCCAGGATGGCTCAGGTCCGCAATTCTGATGCAATTTCCTCAAAAATTCTGGTGCAGCTGACTTATGGACTTGCCCCAACTAGGGAACCCACCATGATGCAACTCACATCACCCTGTCCCCTCCAGTCTGCTGTCCACCCTGCCTGTGGCAGACCTCAGGGGGTTCAGGTGCAGGCACTGGGTGGTCACTTCTGGAGGTTTTATTCTTCACCTCACCCTGCCAAGCAGCACGTAAGTGGGCTTTCTGCCCTCTGGTAACTGCTGCAACAGAACATCCACAATTCATGTGCATGTTTAGATGCTCTTCCCATTGCCATTGCGATGTTTCAGACCGAACATGATTCTGCCTGCATCGATCTGGCTATCTGGCTGAATTAGAATATTTCACCAAGACTGCAAGCGGTAAATTAAATAGCATGAAATGTTGGTGATTCAACTGGGAGACTTCAATCCGTGAGTTTAAGGGAAAATCTACCGGAAACCATGGTTTTCTGTGACTTTTAGCATCCAATTTTGGGAAGATTCAAAGAAAAAAAAGTCCCATCCTATCAGATCCTATCATCTTCCCCAGTGAGGTTGGGGAAAGAGGGTCATCTTGGATCCCCCACCCATCGCGGCACCCAACGCTCCAGGGATAGGAGCAGAGGAAGGCAAAGCTTTGGCCCTGGGCGACGTCCCAAACTCCCAAACCCATCTGCACCTGAGAAACACAATTTAAGGCTTTGTCTGAGAATAGGAGATACCCTCTGGTAATTTAACATAGCTATTGAAAATCACCATTTTTAATGGGAAAATCCACTATTAATGGTCATTGATACCCACAAATCCATTGGAGTTGGGAGTGCCCTATTTTCAGACAAAGCCATTTCTTATTGTCCAGCGAGTTCAACTACAAGCTGTTCAATAATCCACAAGTTTTCTACGGTTTTCTCCCATGTGGATGTTCCTCTGGAAATACATATCAAAAGAACATATATTATATATTTGAGTAAATGTTGAGTATAACAGTATAACATAGTATAACTATATCCTCAAACTATATCCAGATGGCCTCAACTATGTAATGTTTTTCCATTGGTAAATCACTAAATCGAATCAGCATCCCAGGGCCTCTTGTGGGGTGGCCTTGGAAGGTGATCCAGCGCTTTGACCTGCGATATCTGCGATCATTGGATTACAACGTATGGTAATCCCCAAAGATAGGTATAGAATAGTCATTTACCAGGTTACCACCACGATTCTAATAGGATGTTGTTTGTTGTTCTATCTTATTGGGGGATTGCTAAGTTAACATTAAGTAACTAGAAATACCGCCAATGGTTGGGATCCAATTCATGAATAGATCGTATGGATTCAGCACCTTCAGCCAGATTTTCGAGGCGCCAAAAATGTGTGCTCTTGGCTGGACCATAGGGATAGTTGTGATTAACCACCGAATTCCGGGTGCCCGGTTCTCCAGACAAACCAGGAGAATGAAAAATGTATAAGCTTATTATTGTTTTTAATTATTTAAAAAAAAAAACATGTATGATCATCAAATTGGATGCCCCAAAAGCTTCGCTTTCTAATGGCAAGGCTCTTGAGGAGAAGACGTGTGGCTGGGCCACCCTGCTGGGAGGCTGGGACGATTGCTCCAACTCAGCTCCTCTTGAAGGCTCTGGAGCTCCCTGTGGGGCTGGGAGGGTGCAACCAAATCCGGTGGGTTCAACGGCGCTCATCTTTTTACCGTAAATTGGATGGGATAAAAATATGACAAGTGTAGAAATATGATGAAATAATATGAAAATATACGAAATATGGAAAGGAAATGATTGCAACTCAATCTTGGAAGAGACAAGACTGAGGATGCAGCCAGCAACAGTCTTGGACAACATTGTAAGATGTGTCTCGTCATGCATGGCTAATCATGAACTCAGCCATGGATGTGCTTTAAAATAAGAATGGCCTCTTGAGTACAGTCCAAATTCCTTACACGCAGTGAGATAGGAGATTCCATGTGGAGAAAATACCAAGAGGGACCAGCGCTTATTGATCACAAATGGACGATTGGGATACCTTCCCAATGCCTCGTGAGGTTGGATGTGAATCCAATAATTGGGACATGTAGAAGCACCCATTTGCTCTGCTATAGACTACTGCAACTGAGCAACTCCAGATTTCGACGCAGTTGAGGGCCCATCGCAGCTGCGGCGCAAGAGTTTTTTGATGTTTTTTGTATGTGAGTCAAGACTGAGGCCTCAAAAACACAGGTTGGATACATGTTGCATATGTTGCTAATCTTTGATATATCATCATTGCATCCCAAATCCAAGCATCCAAATTTCGCTTCACCCAACTTTGGCAATCAGAAAAAAAACACCAGCTTTGGGAAGCGATTCCGCCGTCAGCTGTAGCCCCTTGGGATGGCCATGGCTGAAGCGGCAGTTGGCGACTACAAAAGACTGGTGGTATCCCAACAGACTGATCATAGTCACATGATGTCACATGATTCCGGCCGACCCAGTCAGTTAAAGGGTAGAATCTCATTCAAAGATTAAGATGATTAAGCATCAAATCGTTGGAGCGGCTGTCAAGCCCTGATCTCCTATGACCATGCCATGCAGGTATGGCAAAGATTAAGCCCAAAAGTCTTGAAAGATAAAAGAGTAAATAAGAGTAATTCATATGATTTTATCATTATTTCAGTAGGATCGTACTTTTCTTTCCTTTTGTAAGTTGGCTGATCACGGTGAAGCTTTCGAAACTATGGTGCTATAATTTCTTGGCCGGTGCCATGTAAGCCCTTATCAACAGTATCATCACTATCACTAGCGGTCTCATGTTTCTTGGCTCAAAACCCCATGTTAGTTATTCCTTCCGGTAGACTGTCCGCGCGCGTTTTCGCGCGCGTTCCACAGCAGGGCACAGCGAGTTTTTCTTAACTTTCCGCACTGTGGGTAGTGTTTTGTTGGGTGGGGGGTCAGGTGGGGGGGGGCTAATAACGTTCTTTTGCTTTGCGTGTTGATTAGATCGCTTGGTTCCTTTTCAAGTAACTTGCAACAGGCTCTTGATGCTAAACTCTCAACTTGCTCAAGTAACTTGCAACAGTAACAGGCTCTTGATGCTGCACTCTAAGGTTTTTTAAAGTAACTACAGTAGCAACCTGCTCGTTATGCTTCCCTCTTACTTGTTTTCAAGTAACTAGCAACCTGCTCGTCATGCTACGCTCTTACTTGTTTTCAAGTAGCTAGTAACCTGCTCGTTATGCTACGCTCTTACTTGCTTTCAAATTGCTAGCAACCTGCTCGTGATGCTACGCTCTGACTTGTTTTCAAGTAGCTAGCTGCTCGTGATGCTATGATCTTATTTTTTTCAGGTAACTAGCAACCTGCTCGTGATGCTACGCTCTCACTCTTTTCAAATAAATAGCACTTATATAATCTTATATAACTGCTTCCAGCAACTTAACTGTTTCCAGCAACTAGTAACACGCTCTTGATGCTATGCTCTTAACTTTTTCAACTCACTGGTAACACCGGGTGAAAGTCTGAAGAGAAAGGCTTGCTTGTGAGCGCGCGCGAACAACCTGCCGGAACGTAGTTGTTTAACATATGTTGAAATCCGCTTTCTCACTGGTTTGATCTTGACACCCCAGAATCCTCGTTTGACCCCACGCCATCCGCTGGGCTCACAAACCGAGGCGGCACCCGGGCATTGAGCAGAGGGAAGACCTCCGGAAATCATGGTTTATTTTGGACCAAGGAACAACATGGGCATAGTCATAGTAGAACTTGATAACCATTGGGAATATTTGGGAAATATATATGGTTTTTCACGGCTAGAAAGACGAATGAAGATAGTGTATTTTTGTTGTTTCAAGGCTACTATGGAGACCGCGTGTGATCACAGCTAAAGAGACCATGTGCGGTGGTTTGGCGAGTTTAAAACTCTTCAGATGTCAAACACATGGAGAAAAATATGGAACCATTGTCTGAAAATATGGGCAAGCAGTGTTTAGATCGGTGATGGTGAGCGATGGTTCGGTGACGCAACAAAAAATACAACCCACCCCAGAAAGTACAGTACTTTTATCTTCCATACTGGATCTGGGTGTTGTGGGAGTCAGCACCCAAGCATTGAGATGTCACCCTCAAGGCCACCTGTTTCGCCATATTTAGGATGGGTTTGCTGAGACTGGGTTTACTATGCGATTGTGTTGTCATTCTGTCCCATCCCAAGTTGCAGAGATGGAACTACTGTAATTTGCAGATGAACATCAAGGCAGCAGCCATTTGTCCGGGTGCTGCCTTGTTGTGGTTCTGGAAGCGGTTCCATGTGCCAAGGAGTTTGGAACACAGCACTCGATGTTTCCCCAATCTGATGTGGTCTGCTGGGACTGAGACATCTTTAAAGTCCAATCATGCATCAAAATCAGAAACGTGGATATATAAACATGGTAGATGTAAATGTTCAATTTCTATGTTTGCTGAGATATGGCAGCCGCATGTTCGACTGGGCTCTGCACCATGTCTCCTTTGGAGATGGTGTTGCTGGGCAAAAAAAGTGAAGCAGCGTTCCTTTTTGCCCCGTAGCCGTGTTGTGTGCTATACTTATGCATATATATATATATACAGTATATATATACATATATATATCATGTTCTACCTACAGTAAACTTTTTTGGAGAGTATTCAAGTCAAATATACAATTACACATCCCCGTAGTATCATTGGTCTACAGATTTGCATGCGTATCGCCGTATCGAAGAAAGTCTAACAATCTTTGAAAACATCATGCCACTCTTGGACGTCTTTAGGGCCACTCGTCAATCTGCACGCTTGAAGCAAGTAATAAGAATAAATGCCAATGTAATATGGTCTGAAAATGAGGTATTGGCCACAAAAAAATGAGAAACACCATGATTTTACATTGTAAGGGTCTCTGAATGTCTCTGGTATATATATATATATATGTGAGTTGCACGCCGTGCACCCTGGTTTGTCACATACATGTTGTTTCATATGCGGCCTTAACGGCCCGAATCACCCCATATAAATCCCACTAGGGTGGGTGCTTTGGATCCAACCCGGCTAC
>Ga0126342_10008569_pt1 | contig 18339 bp, 11 predicted proteins | sample Cyp1metagenome_FD_92528 | JGI IMG/M metagenome (GOLD analysis project Ga0126342, IMG submission 92528) | Coral microbial communities from Lord Howe Island, Old Settlement Bay, Australia - Cyphastrea 1 metagenome | ecosystem: Host-associated > Invertebrates > Cnidaria > Coral ...
GGATTTAACCAAGAAATCGTTGGACATGTAATTGACATTTAATGGAACTAATGGGGATTTTATGTTTTTTTTGTTTTTTTTTTCGGAACTTGATGGGAAACGTTCACGATCATTGGCAATTTACAGTAACGAAAAGGAGAAAATCATAGAAAAGGGGGGAAACGGAGAAAATCATACAATTTACTGTAACGAAAAGGAGAAAATAATAGATTTTGGAGCAGAAAGATGAGGATCCGACATAAGGGAACATGTCCAGGAATCCCAAGGTTTCCCAATGTTTGAAGCAAAAAACACTTAAAAGCCATGGTTTTCTGCGGCGAAATCCTGTGAATCCGGAATAGAAGTGGGGGTTAACGCAACTTGTATGGCTTTGTAGCACTAAAGAGGGTAGGCAATCACTGTATATCACTGTAGTCCTTGGTGATTGCGAGGTTGATGGCATATGTATGCATATGTGCCATTGGACAAAGGATGGATTACACAAGCATATTGGGGGATGGTCATCAATCCATTTTCATAGGGATCTATACATTTTGAAGATGGATGACATCCATCTACCTAATAGTGCGTACTTGTTTTGACCACGGCATATGTCTTTACAGCGGTTGTAGCATTTTTGGAAGAGATACCAAACATTGCTGGAGAAGATAACGCTGCCATCAGCACAACTCAGCAACTGGAATCGCTGGAATCTCCACATTTCCTGCATTATTCTGTTGCAACCTGTGATTGTGCGTGTTGTCCTGTTTCATTGAGAGTTCAACGGAGAAATCATTGACTTGTTTTCAAGTCGATATTTCTATTGTGGACAAGTCACAAATTAGCACTCGGTGGAATCATCGACGTATTTTTATCGCCAAGGTTTCATGCTGTTTCAACGATTTCAGTACTGACTAACATATACTATACTGACAGCACTTGTCTAGCAGCTTGGTTGCAAACAAAATGCTTTATTATATAAATTATACATATTGTTTACATTTAAATTGAGATTTGAAAAACACCGTTCCATATTGTTTGTTATATATCTATACATATTCCCATTCTTAATCCCCAGTTCATCCCCAGCCACAAAACGCATCGCAGGTTAGCCGCTGTCAGCTGAACTGGTTGAAATGTGTGCGGTCTGAAAAGATGAGAACAACTGGACATTCTGCTGTGTACCCTCTGGTTATGACTAACAGTTTGCTATTGAAAATGGCCCAGTTGAAATAGTGGATTTTCCCATTAAAAATGGTGGATCTTTCCATAGTTATGTTAAATTACCAGAGGGTATTTGCCTCAACACCTGGTTTTTTGTCAGACACAGGACATGTATGTAGATATATCTGGGTAAATTTCATCACGACCTCACTGTTCGACCGAAGCCTGGAATCATGGTTTATTTTAGGGAAATCATCCCCAAATGGCCGCAAGATTCAGGTTAGTGAAATATTATATATAATTTACCCAGATATATGATATATGATTAATGGTATATAATATGGCTGATATATAATATGTATATTCCTATATGAGATGCTCGCGGGTCTAAAGTCTGTCACAGCTGACAATGTTAGACACCCTTTGGTTATTGAACATAGCTTTGGAAACGATGGCCTATTTGAATAGATGATTTGTGATGTTTTAAGGTACCTCTTAAAACTGTTAGAACATGGTGATTTTCGACAGCAAACCGTTAGTCAACGTGTTATGGCTCCCTTAAAGTACTACTAAAGCGTTTGCGATTCAACTGTTTTTTTGATTACAGTATACCAACCCCCAAAAATTGGAAGAACAGTTGGAAACCTGGACATTATGGAGGAAACATCACTTGTATTCACTTATAACATCCTGGAAGCACGGCTTTATCCTTTTTTTTTAAAAAAAATAGAACTGAACACAATGGCATTTAGAACGAATCTAGGGTTGGCAATGAAAAAAAAATGACTCAATCTCAAACAGGATGAGGCACCCCAGTGATGTTTGTTGGTTTATTAACCATTATAGCCCCCATTAACGAGTTAGTTATATCTAAGATATCTACCATAAACCATAGAATTCAGCCATTTATAAGGCAACTGGACGCTATCTTGGGGGCCCCATCCTGTAGGATATGTAACATACTTTGTTTTCAAATCCAACAGAGCCACATAGCAGCCATAGCATAGCCAAGTCAATGGTGGCGAAGGATCTGTGTCCTATGTAGAAGGGGAGTTGGTAGTCAGCAAAGTTACGTTTTTTTCATATTTTTTGACAACTCGACAAAAAGTGTGGTTTATGGGTTTTATAGACTCACTAAGTGGGGCCCCCAAACGATAGCTAAGTTAGTTACTCCAATTTCACTATGGTTTATTATACATATAACTAGAGTATTCATGGGCTTTATAGACTCACTTAGACCTGGGCCCTCTTGGTGCAACATATTCACAACAACATAGCTTCAGATCATCCAAAACAACCGAGAAACTACGTATGCTACGTTCCAGGGACACTGCACCAAAAAGGTGACTGTTTTATATATACTGTTTTGTCAGATGGCTCCAAAATTGGCAGATATTTCCGCGGACGACAAGTCTCGGATGAATGTTCCAGCGCTCAACACTCAACACGTCATGTGCAATGGCAAACGAACAATCAGTAAGATAATTAGACCATGACTGGTTGGTGGTTTCAAACATTTTTTATTTTCCATGTCATATATGGGATGTCATCCTTCCCATTGACGTTCATATTTTTCAGAGGGGTAGGTCAACCACCAACCAGTAGTTAGACCACAACTATTTCAATTTCCATGATGTTGACAGTGTGTTCTAATTCTGCCATGATTTCATCCATATTATTGTTTATAATTTCACCACGGGGACCACGATTTTCGTTCAAGCGTTGCAACGGTCGCTGTTGATTCACGGCATAATTTCCAGCCATGGATCCAAATTTCCCGGAGCAGGGAAGGTGAGCTGTCAATGGTGGTGCTGTCAGGTCTAAAAACCTCCTCTTTGGGGGGGGCCCATCACCCATAGGATCCATGGCTATATATGGTAACATCGATCCCATAAATATACCCCCAATGTTAGCATATATACCAGCACCATGGATCCTATGGGTCATAGCTGGATATATACTTTAATCCTTTAGTCTTTTGGTATGGGAATATCTACGTTCACCAGCAAAGAATTTGGCATTTTTTGCAGGGTATCTAAGATTGGCTAAGATTGGCCGTGTTTGACCTAAAATAGGCAACTTCAAAATGCTGTTTGCAATTATTCTCCTAATATTGAAATGCTTCTTTGGGGGTATAAAAAAACGTGTTCAGACACACGCAGCTTGTGATGAGTAATTTCATGATCAGAATATCGGATCCAAAATACCAATGGAATTCCCATGGGCATTGTTTGTGAAAATTTTTTGGGAGTGTAAATCATTCCCGATTTTTCAGATATTCATATCATATTCATATCATTAGTTATTGGTTAGTTATATTCCAACTACCGCTTGTCCTCAGACCAAGAGGGCCCGGCGCCCACTTGGTGGGCTCCGCTACCTTCGACACCGCTGATGTCCGAGAGATGTGGCCACTGGATTTGAAGCAGTGCATTTTTCCAGCATTTCGGAGTGGTTCCCGACTTTCGGAGGCATAGACCTGATGGCTCAAGTTATGCCCTGTCCGCAAGTTCATTTGCCTCAAACGGCCTTAATTGGATCCGGGAGCTGGTGTCTTGGGAGCTGGTCAGCCCCGATGGCCAGTTCGAGAAGATATCCAGAAACCAGCAGTTACCAGCAGTGGGCCCCAATTTTTGATTGCGGCTAAGTTGATTTTAAGGCTAGGATAAATATGGATAATAATATGGTTTATGGTAGTATATATCTATTTGGCTGAATTAAAACGACCTCACTGCGACATCACTGGACATGATCAGTAGTAGGGATAACTATCCCCACATGTCCCAAGATTTCAGGTGAATAATTTCTCCAGATCTATAGATGAGTCCAGTAATAATCATGCACTAATAGACATCATCCACTAACATCCATTCACATGGGATGATGACCACTAATAAGCATCAATCATCTTAATGGTGGTTGTTATAATATGTTATAATGTCCCAGACGGATCATTCAAATCCATTAACTATAACTGGTTGGTGGTTTCAAACATTTGTTATTTTCCATGTCATATATGGGATGTCATCCTTCCCATTGACTCATATTTTTTCAGAGGGGTAGGTCAACCACCAACCAGATAAATATATCTTATAATGTCCCAGACGGAGCATTCAAATCCATTAACTATAATTATATAAATATATGGATGTGGGTCAAAATGGAAGACCTAGGGGACCACAGATGTGAATGTCTAGTTTAGTATTAACCATCCATAATTTTGGGGTACCTAATTTTGACCCATACCCATATCCACAAACAATCACAAACCTATGTTTGTTTTGGTATGTTTTGTTTAACATCGGTTGAATCACCAATCGACAAACAAATGGGGCTGACTCAACTTCAGCCTGGCCATGGGACAGGTAACCGATCCACTGGGGGTCGGTTGCTATTGGTAGCTGCGAACTAGCCACGAAGCCGAGTTGTGAGTTATAACATGTTATAACATGGCTAGTAACCCTGGATTTTTTCAGTGGGATTTTTGTAGGGTTAATCCACTGAAAGTGAGTTATAACATGTTATAACTCAATTATATTAATAACCCTGGTTTTGTTAGTGGGATTTTTGTAGGGTTAATCCACTTATAACTAGGGTGAACTAAGCTACTTACGATGGGATGGGCCACTTGGCCAGGCATGCCCTAGCTGGCCGCGAGCTCCCGAAGGATTTGGTGCAGCAGGCGGCATTTTCATGTTGAGTTCACTAGATGAAGCCAGGTTTGTGTCGGTGCTATTTTGTTTGGTCGGTTCTTCGAAAACCAGGCGTTTCACAAAAAACAGGTACAGATGGATGGTTTCAGAAATCAATATGGGTTCTTCTCTGCATGGAATCAAGGATTTGCGGTGGCTAGCAATGGATTCCAAGCAACGACCACATTAAAAAATAACGGCATTTTTCCGGGAAACAGAGCCAGGGGAAACCCTAGGAAAAATGATATACGTTCATGATGGGTTTTTCACATCTATGTTGGTTTATAATTATAAGAGGGTAAGTTGATTTGTAACTTTGCTTATGATGTTTGTATGGTAGATATATCGAACTAGTTGAGAACGGACGGCGCTGAGAGACGCCTGGGTGTTTTAAGGAGGTTTGCGTACACTTCCCAATGTAAGTGCGCATGCAGCCTTGCACGCCTGTTTTTTTTCACTTCTCAAAAACTACTCGTGACAGTATTGCTCATGGCAGTGAGTTTCTCTGAATTATTGCCGCGCATCTTTGTTCTGCGCCACATCCATTGTCAGACCCTTTGCTCCAGTTTCGAGGAGTGGGTCACAAAGTCACCAGTGCCTGAACATGAAAGTTAACATCAGCGTAACATGAACATGAACGTTAACATCCCACCCCAGCCCACCCCACCCCATGAGCAACGTAACATCATCAGCGTAACATGAACATGAACATGAACGTTACCATCCCACCCCACCCCACCCCACCCCATGATCAACGCAACATCATCAGCGGAACATGAACATGAACATTAACATCCCACCCCACCCCACCCCACCCCATCATCAAACAAAAACAGAAAAACACAACAAAAAAACAAAAACAAACCAACAAAGACAACAAAACACCCAGGCGCCCTGCAGCGCCCATGGCAACTAGTTAGATGGGTTTATAAACCAACACAACTGGTGGGGCCACACTGTGGGTACATAGCACGTACATCTGGGCTATAGTACATGATTCATGATGGAATCCTGGAAGCATGTGTGCCAATTTTCCAACTCACTGACCAAGCTCTAGGACTGACAGTAAATAGAGCAGTGGCTGCTAAACCCGCAACTATGTCGTCCCGTAAAAAACTGCCTGATTAAGAACGGGATCCCCAATTCATAGACTATGACAACCTCAAATATTGGTTGGTAGTATAACCCCCAAACCAACCATTGTTGAATCATCATTTTTAAATATTTTTAATTGACAATTATCAACCAACAGGGGTTTGTAAAGTACGTCAGTATATCCTCATATTATCTTTTCTTTATGATGGTTAAGAAATGGATACGTATGACAATCCCCCATATCAACTGGCATTTTATAGATGAATTCATCAACGCCCCGTTGGAACAAGCAGCCACCTGCCACTGCTCCTCGGGCGAATCATCCGAGATGCACCTGGCCTGTTTTTTCACCTGGAGATGCACCTCCGTTTAGTAATTAATGTACTTGACTTATGGTATTTAATGGGACAAGAAAGCAGAATGGGAATTAATAACCAACCATACTGGTGATATTATGGGATATTCTGGGATATAATGGTGATATTATGGGATATAATGGTGATATTATGAGTTTAGTGGGATTTTTATTGGGATACACAATGACTAATGATGGTTAATCATGGTAAACGATGGTTTTCATAATCGTTAATGTGGAATATATGTTTCATGGTAACTTGGAAAATCATCCCACAGAGAAAGTAGCTGCTTGGTAACTTCGATTGTACATCGCTACGCGCAACTTGGGAGCTCAGCAGGTTCTTTACCCGGAACACTGGGGTCTAATGAGCTTGATCTACCAGGGCTACGCGAGGCAACCGCTCAACGACTTCTCCGTTGCCTGACAACAGATTGCCAAGGAGGATGGCCCACTTCCTCATTGATTTTGAGGTGAAGGACCATGGCACCGGCTTCAAGTCCTGGGTTTTTCTGCCGTGGGATGCTTTTCCATGTGCAAAGACAAGCCATGGATTTTTTGTGCGCTATATTCAAATCCATGTAGCTAGGTTAAAAGCTATGATTATTAGCCACACATAGAACTGGGATACCCAGAATTGTGTTGAGTGACCTTTACCTCATACTGAAATGAAGGTGAGTATGGAGTCATCTTTGGAACACATGGTGTTTTTTTTTTTGTGTTGCCAAGATGTAATGTTATCATCCTAGGCAGCCTCTCACTATAGCTTCCGGTGGAGACATTAAAGTTTTGTTGCTTAACCCTACAATGTGGGCCCCCTTAGATAGCTAAGTTGGTTTATAAGTCCAATTAACTATGGTTTATTATACGCAAATAACTAATAACTACAGTTAATGGGGTTTATAAACCAACTTATAACTGGGGGGCACCACATTGTACTAATACCCAAATAGCCACGTCTTTAGTTGGGTAAATCTTGGTGAATGATAAGTCAATAGGTCCCCTTTGTTGTCATAATCAACAGCTAAGATGTTTCTTGTTGGGTACTTACCTGAGACTACCTCGTGATATATTTAAATATTTTATTGCGCATAGCCAACACTATTGGCCCATGTGCCCCATGTATCGTACTTTTACCTGCACTTGGGCCGTTTCAATGGTAAAAAAAAGGCAGCTATACTGGTACATAGAGCAATCAGGTCGCGCAAAGCGGTTCATGTGTGGTTGGGAATCGGGAACATCCCGGTCCTAAGTGGAGGAACCATGCCTCTCAGCCTCTCAGCTCAGCCTGTGTAGATAATAATGATACCACTTTTGACCCTGAATTTGACGTCTGGAACCACGCCTCGGTTGAGCAGCTCAGCATTGGCAGTCTTGGCAGTGCTCAGATTCTCTTCCCTTGAAAATCAGCAGAACTGGAGATTTCCAATCCATTGGGATACCCCCAATCCATGTTATTTTCGGATTTTCCATTGTAAACCATCCAGCTATTATTGAAGTACCCCCATGACTTAGGAAACCACCAGTCTCGTCGGAGATTTCCGGTAACCCAGCATTGGATCATCCTCGGCCGCGGCCGCGTTTCGTGGCAGGTCTCTAACATCACTATGGGCCAATTGTTCTACATCATGGGACACATCCAAAAACTCAGTGTTTGGAGTCTCAGCTTAGCAGCCAACTGGCCGGAAAAACCAAGCTTAGAATCCCAATTTTTTGGGAGAGAATTGAGAGAATGTGGGAAAATCATCCTCCAAAGCAATCTCTTGATGGAGGTTTCATCTTGGATTTTAAGGCTGCAACGAAGGGGGATCTTGTGGGCGTTTGTTTTTGAGTTCTGTTCCAGTTCGTGAACCGATCTAATACATGTCTGGATCCCTACAAATGGCTTTGTCCGAAAAAAGATAAAAATGGTAGGTACCCTCTGGTAAACTAACATAGCCATGGAAAATCACCATTTTTAATGGGTAAATCCACTATAAATGGTCATTTTCAATAGCTATGTTAAATTACCAGAGGGTAAACCATGGGTTTTTGGGAACCTTTAGTTTGCAAATGTTTGCAACAAACGCGGTTCAAGTATGTTCAAGTGATTGGCACAGGATCGACTGACATCAAAATGATGCTTCTCAACCCATAGTAATTGGGTTGATATATCTAGTGTATGACAAGTATTTTCAGAGCAAACCCGCTCCAATTGCGCAAAACAACACACTATTTAACTATTTGGAGCCTCCAAGATAGATAGGTTGCTTAAAACTTAGCTAGTTTTGCCATGGTTTATGGTAGACACATCAAACTAGTCAGGTTTTTTTTTCTGGGTCAAAAAAGCCAACAGTTACACAACAGGGAGAGCCCCGCGGCCAGCCCTGCGGCCAGCCCCGCGGCCTCAGGCGCAAGCTCCGGTAACGGCTCAAAGGATTCTGGCTGAGAACCCGCAGATTTGTCATGTGACTTGGTGACCTGGATTTTTCGGAGTTTTCTGGGGCCCTGGGCTGGGTAAAAATGATGGGTGCTGGTTTCTGAAGTGAGTAGATTTATGTAATTTATCTAATTTATGTCATATTTATGTGAGTATATGTATGATATTTATGTAATTTATGTCATATGGTTTTGTATGAGTATATATGCTTTCTGAATGTTTCTTATGAGTATATGGTTATCAGGATAAATTATAACGACCTCACTGTTCTCCCTCACTGGAATCATGGTTAGGAGTGGGGAATTATCCCAAATTTTGCAATTTACCTAGGCTTTTGATGGCGTACTGGTATATGGCAAATTATGGTTGGAGCAACATTTTGTAGGGTTCGCCGAGTAAAGACAACATATTTGATATTTGGCTAGTGATTCTGAATTTGGCTGCTTCTCCTGCCTTATTCAAGAGATGACTCATGATTGTTGATCGATAAACATGAGGGTCGAGGCACTCGTGGATTAAAAGCTACTACAATGTGGGCCCCCCCGGTTATAAGTTGGTTTATAAACCCCATTAACTATATAGTTATAAGTATAATAAAATAAACTAACTTAGCTATCTAGGGGCCCCACTTAAATCTAGTTAAACAATGTTAAATATGTTTGCATCGCACTCTTCAGGGGATACCCTCTGGTAAATTAACAGTTCGACCCTGCAATTTTTCGGGGTTGGAAGATTAGTTTCCACCAAGAACGGGTGATTCTCAGGGTCCAACTGTTAATTTACCAGGGAATACACATGTGTAGTCAAAATTGGGTACAGAATTGCACAACGACACTGGCATTGCGGGACGATCATCCTGGCAAATTTCGATCATCTCTGGTTTTAAGCCGTGGAAAATTGGGACAATCGAAACAATGTGGTGCCCCCCCAGTGATGTGAACGTTGGTTTATAAACCCCATGAATACTGTAGTTATTTGCGTAAAATAAACCATAGTGAAATTGGACTTATGTGAACCCGAACTTAGCTATCGAAAACGGGGGCCCCACATTGTAATAATTTTATCATTATAACCATAGCATTGATTAACCATAAGTTACCCTTATTAACCATAGCACTAACAATCATTAATAACCATTAATAGCATTTAATAGCCATTCGAATTAACCATCACCACTCTTGTTCACCTAATAACATGTTCCTGATAACCACTAATAGTTAATAGCTATACTTACAATGTGGGCCCCTCAGCTATAAGTTGGTTTGTAAACCCCATTAACAATAGTTATAAGTCTAAGAAACCACAATAAACATCAATAAACCATAGTTATTGGAGTTATGTGAACCCCAACTTATCTATCATCATTAATAACCATTAATAATCATCATTAATAATAATCACTAATAATCATTAATAACCATTAATAACCATTAATAACCATTAATAACCATTAATAGAAAGGAAACCCATGGGATTTTTCCAATGTCATCTGCGTGATGGATTGCGGCGAAGTCCCCGGATCCCACGACTTGTCGTCCTGTCCGAGTCCGCTGGCGCCGAATGTTCGAGGATTTTGAGTGAGAAAACTGGGGAAACGAAGCAACAACTGATTGCTCATTTAATCAGAGTTATTATATATATATATATATACAATATATATACAATATAGTGGTTCATAGTGGTTGATAGTGAGATATATATTAGTGAACGACCTCACTGGGTAAATTATAGCCATATATCCATATATCTGGTTAAATTTCATCAAGACCTCACTGTTCTCCCTCACTGGAATCATGGTTAGGAGTGGGGGAATCATCCCCAAATAGCCTTAATTCAGGTTGGTGAAATATTACAATTTACCCATATATATATACAATATATAATATATAATATATATATACAATATATATATATATACAATATATATATATATATATACAATATATATATATACAATATATATATACAATATATATACAATATATATATATATTATATTATATATATACATGATACTTTTTGCATATCATAATGAGAGACTGACGTGTCGTGTACTCACCAACGCTCCGCTCGTCGTGGGGTGATCCCGCCGTCCCTGAGGCACTGCTACATGCCGAATGCCTCGCTGGGATGTTAGACGAGCCCGTCTTGCTCCTTTGCTGCGAAGCTGGCGACGTTCAAACAACGGGGGTTGTTAGCTAAGTTGGCGTATCAGTGAGTGAAGTATAGGATTTATGGTAGATATATCATATCTATAGAATCTATAGTCAATGGGTTTTATAAACCCATATATACCATAATTATATAATTGAAGTAAAACCAGTGCAATAAACCATCCCATTTAACCATCACTGGAGGTCATTTTATATCATTCCCTGAGGTTGGTGTTTTGGTATTGGGAACAATCATCCCAACTGGCTTTTATATTTTTCAGAGGAGTTGAAACCACTACCAACCAGATTCCATTTCTAGTGGTACCCTCTGGTAAACTAACATAGCTATTGAAAATGGTGATTTATAGTGAGTTTTCCCATTAAAAATGGTGATTTTCCATAGTTAGGGTACTTGTACTAGACGAGTACTATGGTATCAATGGCCATCTCAGGAACCGATTGATTGGAGGTACCGATTCCATATATTTTTGGCCTATGTTTCCGGCCTATGTAAGGGAATATCCCCACAAACATATGGCCTGATATGGTACTAACGTACCGCCATTTTAGGATCCTGAAATTCCTATGGATGGTACTTTGAGAAAAAATGCGTGTTTTACGGCAACCTCCAAAAAAACATGACTCTGTTTCCAGGATGTTATACTGTAGATATTTACCCTCTGGTTATTTAACATAGCCATGGTATAGATGGCCCATTTATAGATGATTTTCCGATTAATACCTCCATTTATGGTTGGGATTTTCCATGGCTATGTTAGTCATAACCAGAGGGTAGAGATGTGCCTCATATTTGCAGATTTGCTACCTTTTCTATTTTTTGGGGGATTTCTCGTTCCTCATTTGCTATAAATGGGGATGCATACAAAGCTGCAGGATGGGGCCCGCGTTCGATAGCGTTCAGTTGAGATATAAGTGGCTGAATTCTATGGTTTTTGGTAGATATAACTATAGATAACTATAGTTTTCCTGGGGTTTATAAGCCAACTTATAACTGGGGGGGCCCATCCTGTCGATGATCTCGCCATGTTCCTGACTCCGTGTTCCAGGTGAACCTTCCGCAGCTATTTGTATCAATCAATGCTAATTACCCCCTGTTAATGACTAACATAGCTATAGAAAATGGACCACAATCTTAGATGTTTTACCTATTAAAATGGTGATTTTCCACATAGCAAACTGTTAGTTTACCAGAGGGTATTTGGTTCGGGAACCTCAAAAAAAACTGTAATATGATAGCAAGGCTCAATAATAATATATAATAAAAAACATGACAACTGTATAACATACAAACTATTAGGTGTTATTATATTTTTCATGCCAATGATCCAAGGAAAGTGTTATACAACCATGATAACACGCATATGCTCATGGTGTCCCTGGTATTGATTTGTACTGAAGCTTTTGATGCAAGATTTGCGCCAATTACATGCCACACTGAATTGACGTGCCATGCAAAGAGGCCCAGTTCTCTGGAAACTAAGTGATAGCCTGCGTAGAAACTACGCTTCAATATTGACATGCACCTATCGAAAATAAGCAGAGCTTTATGTTTACTGATTGTTTTTTGTTGCGCAATTCAAATGACCATTTGTGAGTAATGAAGATTGTAAATCAGTGGCCATCCAACTTGTTGGGTGTTCTACTCGGGTACTCACCGTAAATCCCAACTATTCTGGTGTGAAGATGGAAGTGCAATTCCAATATGAACTCAGTGGATCGATTTCATCATAGTTGTAGAGGTTATATCCCATCTTATGGGGGTTTTCTAGTGCCATGCCTGCCATGGTTCTAGCGATTTTGTTCACCTCAGCACCACCAAAGGGGGTGCATCCCGCGTATATAGTACTTGGGTTATACCCCTGGTTCCATGGAATATCCCCTATCATGAGATATACCCTCTGGTAAACTAACATAACTATGGAAAATCACCATTTTCAATGGGTAAATCCACTATAAATGGCCATTTTCCATAGCTACGTTAAATTACCAGAGGGTAATATGGGTTAGATTATCACAGAAAGCAGGAGCGAGCCCTCTGTACTTTCCTTATCCCCCACCAGATAAGGAGGGTCACACCCAAGATCACCCAAGGTAGCAACTGCTTTCTATGAGATTAATGGACAATAAAAACAACCGGTATTCACAGTGTTTTATCATCATTTTGAATGAAAATTCACTCCCCCCACGGGGTGCCGCCCTCAAAACGGATCCTCAGATTCCGATTCTGAGGCCTTTGAGTGCCGACGAGCTTCAGAGGACCAAAGAGAAGGCACAGCAGATGCAGGACCGTTTCGCCGTTTCGCGGCACGGGGGGACGGGGGCTCGGAGATGACGGGATGTTTCTAGGGATGTTTAAGTAATTCTAACAGGATTTTGATGGTTTTTTATGAGATGTTGATGGGATTTTGATGGATTTGAATTGATTTTGATGGATTTGGATGGAGTTTTATGGGAGCTATGGGGAGAATGTTAACCAACAACAACTATCCAGTGGTTAGGAGGGAGCGGTGTTCATATTTCCTATTATTTCCTGTTGAATGGGGAGCGAGTTGAAGCTACGAATTGAGTTTCCCAACCACATGATAGATAATGGGAACATGATTTCTATTGGATACTTTGATTATGGAGATTGGGATGTACGGGCGATAAGTTACTGGTTCAGTACTTTACTGGTTGAGTATGTTGTGCGAATATAACATGTATATTTATTATTGAATATGATTGATGTAATTCTATATGACAGTTTCCAAAAATGGAGGTACCCTGAAATCCTGTCATTAGACCATTTCAGTATTGAAACAAGAATCAACGGGCATTTCAGGAACCCAAATCGAAGATACCTACCATATATGAGGCCTTTTTTTGAGGGCTCAATTTCATGGGATATACCTCCAAATGATGGCCTGAAAAAGTACATGGCCAAAATCGAAGCTTCTGAGATCACCTCATGCCCGGCGCGTGCTTGCGCGGATTTGTTGAAGGTGTTTTAGCAGTGAACCAACAGTCTTGCGAACTGGAACATCACCGTGTTTAGGTTTATAACATTTTAATACATGTATTTCATAACTTCCAACGAGCCACAGGGACATCCAGAAAAAATGAGCGATCATTGAATGACAAAAAATTGAACAACAATTTGAGGCTATGATAGGGCATTGCAAAAAATGAGTGACTTCTATTAAATAGGTAAATCACGGTAAATTTAACTCTCAATGTCTATTCTCGCCAGCTATGTTAGCTTACAGGAGGTTATTTGACTTAGCGTTGATAACTAGTTGAATGGGCGGGCTTTAAAGACAGGAATTAGGTTTAGCATGGTTTAGCCAGGTGGCTTCCAAGAATAGGATTTTTTCGAAATATATAAACCCTTCGGCAACTTGGGTACCTTTTGTACAATGTGGGGCCCCCTGGATAGCTAAGTTGGTTTATAAGTCCTGCTTTATTATACTTATAACTACAGTTAATGGGGTTTATAAACCAACTTATAACTGGGGGGGCACCACATTGTAGAAATTGATTGAGGAAACTTCGGATTTTCACCCCGCATTGTTTGGAATTAAGCAAACAAACTTGGCGAATGGTGGGAACACGTTGATGACTTCGGAATGTATTGCTTAGCGATATAAACATGTCCAGATAGATGGTTAAAAACATGGGAAGTGTGGAACATGTTCTTGTTCTAGTCGGTGAGTTTCCTGTGCCATTTTTCATGGAGTGTTAAACCATCTCAACCCAGTGGCAGATTCCCAGAAAATCAAACCATAGGAGTTGGCTGCATTTGGGGCTACTAAAAAATCCTCCAATCTTCAGATATGGGTATGGATCAATACCTATTAATACAATTTTTAGGGGAATGAACATCCATTTACCAGCTATTTTGATGTGAACTACAGGGGTACAAGGTTTTGACACACTGCCATATTGTCCAATGTTCGAAAAACTTCTAGGTTGAACGGTTGAACTCTAATCTTAGATCCTTTCAGATCCAAGTGTCAGAAAATTTTCATCCTCTAATTGGAGGTTGGTTAAACCACATTTTCTAGGATCCGAAAAAGTCAATTTTCTGAACATGTGCATTCAACCTATTGACATTTTTTAGAAAAATCAGTCCTGTTTTTTTTTGAGGTTTTTACCTGTCTATGGGGTCTATAGGTCCTGGTGAAACATTCTTTTTTGGATCAACGGATCAACTCCACGGCCCATGCGAGGCATCCATGGCATCCATCTACCCCTTTTTAAAGGATCCCAATTTTGATGGTAACAAAAGGTTATAACTCCCTACCAAAGACAAGCATCTGACAAGTAAGCATTTATAACTGACTTAAGCAACTTAAGCACATGTTTTTATATAAGTTTCTTGGAATGTGTGGCTCAACAGGCCGGGAAATGTGGTTTTCATTCACCTTCCAAGCTACATATCAGGAGGAAATGTCCAAGCACGAGTTGGAACCTGAGTGGGGAGGAAGGAAATTGGCCCACATGGCGGAAGGAGCAGCTTTTGAAGTTTGTCTATAGCCCCATTTCGATGATAGCGGATATATTCACAACCCCAAGTTCGCCATAGTTTGGTTACCAACTTGCCTATCTAGGGTAGCGTCATTCCTGCAGACTACTCAACATTTCCCGCAAACAAACACCACACGTGGCCGAGGACAAACGCAGGCTGCAGGTCATATTTGGATTGATATATTAACCTAAGATCTTTCTGGTGCAATCCAAATTCTTCATGTTCAATTCCACTTGCTACTGGTGAAATCCACGTTTTTCCTGGTCAACCCCCCCCGCTTTTAATTGAATCCGGTTACAGTGTACCTTCCGATTTTCCTCCATATGTCATCAACAAATCTGTAAATGTCCTATATATTCCTATATCATCTTCAAATCTACTTTCCCGTTTTCCATCATGAATAAAGATGGAGAATCCATGGACAAAATCTGACAAAATGTAGATCATTTTCTGCTGGGGATGTGTCAAAAGCTATGACTATTTTAGCCTATCTACAAGGTGGTGCCCCTCCAGTTACAAGTAGGTTATATCCCTGTTTTTTTCAGTGGGATAATTAGGGTTAATCCATTTATAACTATAGGGTTCGAATCTACTTACTAAGTGGGATGAGCCACCAAGTAGATAAGTGAACACCATTGAACAACAATAAACCATTCAAAACACGTATTTACCCTTATTAACCATAGAACATTAAGAACCATTAATAGCATTTAACAGCCATTCGAATTCACCATCGCCACTCTTGTTCACCAAATAACATGTTCCTGATAACCACTAAGAGTTAATAGCTATACTTACAATGTGGGCTCCCTCAGCTATAAGTTGGTTTATAAACACCATTAACCATAGTTATAAGTCTAAGAAACCACACTAAACATCAATAAACCATAGTTATTCTATCGAACGGGGGCCCCACATTGTAATAATCTTATTCTATCTTATTCTATCATTACATTATAACCATAACATTAATTAACCATAAGTTACCCATAATATAAGTTACCATAACATAAGTTACCCATATTAACCATAATCTTATTAACTATAGCACTATATAGCACTAGCAGCTAAGCAATCATTAACAACCATTAATAAGCTGCCATCCTGCACCAAGGATGCCGCCTCCTGCACCTCCCGCGCCCGAGAACTTCCCGGGACCCGCGTCCGCGGCAACGGGGTCCGTTGCCACGGCGCCGGCGCTGGGGCAAGATCAGAAGGCGCCGGAGATGTGCGAGTTTCGCCATACCACCAACCATATATATATATATGTACATAAATTATATACACAGCAAATTATATGCCCATGCCGATTCTATAAGATCACCACAACAATTTACCAGATCCACACAGATTTCTTGTTTGCTACAAGCAATCTCTACGGGCAACCATAAATATAGGGCATTGCTATGTTAAAAAATAAAATAAAAAAAAACAATAAAGAAAATAGATCGCAATTTATCATTTCTCACAGTGCTCCTTTTCTATCTTTCCGGGGTTGCTGGATTCAATAGATGGGTTTACATAGGAGAAAATGGAAACCGGAAAACCTCATGATCTTAATGGTAAAAACCATGGTTTCCGGTTAACATTTTCCCTTACACCAATCCATTGATGAATATTCTGGTGGGTTCCTAAAATGGTGGATCCCCCAAATGGATGCTTTTTAATTATTTTTAATGGACAATCCCAATCTAAAATGGGTGATTTGTGCAAGGTGGGGCCCCCCAGTTATAAGTTGGTTTATAAACCCCATTAACTATATAGTTATAAGTACCATAAACCATAGTTATTGGACTTATGTTCACCAACTTAGCTATCGTGGCCGGGGGGCACCACCTTGTGGCATAGCCCCATGTGTCGTTGTCGTTTCAGGCTCAGCTGATGCAGAAGTTGATGCAGTTGTCTCCAGCGTCTTGGATGTAAAGTGAGCCGGAAAGATTGGTAGATCTAGCCTCTGGTCATTTATAAACACCCAATGTTGATAGATAATATATATGGATTAACTATGGTCATATAAATGGATAATAATATATATATATATATATATATATATGGTTGATAGATACATATATGGTTCATATAAATCAATGGGAGATCTTCAGGATCTTCAAATGGATGTACGTTAGTACCATATTTTTGGCCATATTTTGGGGGTATATCCCCTTACATAGGCCTGAAAAATAGGCCTTATATATGGTAGGTACCTCCAATTTAGGTTCCTGAAATGGCCATTGAATAAATACTATGGTTGATAGATAATATATATATATAACTGGATTAACTATGGTTAAATGGTGAATAAGCCAGTATCTGGTGGGTGGTTTGGAACATGTTTTATTTTTCCATATGTTGGGAATTTCATCATCCCAACTGATCAAAATTTTTGTCAGAGGGGTTGAAACCACCAACCAGCTGTGGTTGATAGATAATATATAACTGGATTAACTATGGTTATATTACTATATATATCAACACTACTGTAGAACTGGATTAGCTGGATTTCTTTTGGTATCAATGGGATTATCTACGTTCACCAGCTAAGAATTTGGCATTTTTTGCAGGGTATCTAAGATTGGCCATGTATAGCTGCCATAGCTATGGTATAGATGGCCTATTGATGGTTGATTTACCGAAAAAAAACAAAAAAACATGGTGGATCTTTCCAGTTCGCACACTGTAAACGTTCGTTTTTTTGGAGGGTTTTTCCCCCACAGATCCCCATGGTTGAAATGGTTACGGGATTTGTGATACAAAAACAAAGCTACCAATGTGAGGCCCCCAAGATAGCTAAGTTGGTTTATAAAACCCCATTAACTGTAGTTATAAATGCCATAAACCATAGTTATTGGACTTATAAACCAACTTAGCTATCTTGGGGGCCCCACATTGTAGAGTTAAAACCAATGACAACTTTACAATTGACGGGCAAATCACCTCAACAAATTCATGAAAAC
>Ga0126342_10008570_pt1 | contig 18338 bp, 17 predicted proteins | sample Cyp1metagenome_FD_92528 | JGI IMG/M metagenome (GOLD analysis project Ga0126342, IMG submission 92528) | Coral microbial communities from Lord Howe Island, Old Settlement Bay, Australia - Cyphastrea 1 metagenome | ecosystem: Host-associated > Invertebrates > Cnidaria > Coral ...
GTTACGAAATTTTCTCATTTATGGCAAATGGGCTAAGCCACAAACCCAGCGTGCGGAATCATGCGCATTAAGGACGCAATAACTCAGGAATCCTCAAGGCGAGCACAAGGTCTATTAACAGTACCTCCACAAAAACCCCCAATCTCCAGCGTGTGGACATATGCACACTACCAGTACAAATCTATCTGATGGTGAAACAGCATGCAACAGCAGTGTAAGAAGCTTTGCCACTTTTGTCTCCTCATTGATAGCACGGGCCCCAACCTTCCGAGCCATCCTTTTCGGACTGTTCAACGCTGAAGAAGCGCAGAAGCCTAAGCCGGACGGCAGACTGCCGCAATAAAGTGACACAAAGAGCTTCTTTTGGGCACCCCACTCGGCTTGCACTTCAAGAAATCATACGTATTCCATCGCGGCCGGAAAGCACAAATGGAATGTCGCAAATGTGGTGCCAATTGAAAGGGAGGAAGAAATACAATTCTAGTGACAAGAAAATGGCTTCAAACATCTTCATGCCATGTTGTTCCCTGATGTTCCCTGCATGAAGGTAAGTAAACACCATGTTGACTTGCGCTGACGCCATCAACTGAAATGCACGCTGTTTGAGTTGCGGAAAGTCTCAGCCAAAATCAGGCTTCAAACGAAGACAAAAAGTCCCAAGGTCTTGCACATTCTTGCACTCACGTTGGGACCTCCGTCCCCCTTCACGAGTGGCACAAAGGAGGCAGGGCGGCAGGGCAGAGTGCTCGATGTTTCGTTTGCTTGGAAGCTGACTGTCAGTGCTGAGTCGGCACGGTGGACAGATTTCTTGCCTCCGATGCATCATTCGCATGCCTGCGGCTGGGAATGCGTGGACTTTTTTGCGTTGAATGCCAAAATATGCCAAAATCATGTGGCAAACCAATTCGAAGCTGTAGCATACAATGCATGTGTGGGTGGTTCGCGTCGTCATGATTGAGAAGTGGTATGCAGCTGCAGAGGGGTTGTACGCCAACTAACTCAGAAAAATCAAGCCCCCAATACTCTCGAATGTTCGATTCAACTGCACCTGCTTGAGCTTTGCAACCAGTTTGCGCTGCGCGTCGTTTAAAGTGTATGGCACCTTCTGCTGCAGAAAACATGAGCAAACCCCAATGCCAGTCAAGTAACAACATACAGTACCCAGAGAAACATCAGGAAGCTTCATGGTCCAGCTCGTTTGAGATTGCTGAAATCAAGTTGAGCTAAGGGATGGGTTCAGTGTGTTTGTATCCTTCCTGCGTGACTCACTTTCACATATTTTCACGACAATACCACCACAGCTCCAACCTCCCTCCACTTCTTACCTCAACTCAATCTGATGACCTCTCTAAGCACAGTGTCAGATAGTACACCCTCTCCCTTCAGCCATTCAATTACATCACACCTCCACCCTGAGGGTCACATAATGATCTCCTGACGCGAATTCCATCGCCCGTTTGTCTCCAAAGCAACCCATCAAAGGGCACCACTGAGCAAGTGGATGCATGGACAAAATGTCAACCAAGGCTCCCAGGAGAGGAGACTCAAGAAACTAGCGCAGCTCCGCAGATCCCCTTTAAGATATGGATCCACAAGTTCCCCACTACAAACATATTATATATATATACAAAAAATGTGGGTGTGATTAAATATACAAAGTTATGTATGTATGTGTATTTATATACATGTAATGATATCATCATGATCCAACTACGTACACAATATATCCAACTAGATCATCTAGAAATCCAGTTGCCCAAGTCTCAGCTCGATAGGTCCACATCCCTCGCGCCGCCGCACTCCTCTTACGCCATTCTCATTGAGCTTGGGAACTCCTCTGCCACGGAGCCGCAGGGTGGTTCCCGGCTGCGTTCCCGCAGGCACCTGACAGTCACCAGATTGATGAAGAGGTTATACTCATAGCTTTCATCCAGTTTTTGAATGGGATATGTTTTATATATGTTTATATTATTTAACCCTAGCTAAGACACTTCAGAACTATCCAATTCATCCAAGTACAAACTACTCACAGGCAAAGACCCCGTGTTTCTTTGTTCACCCCAGCCTCGATGTCTGCGAAGCCATCTACCGTGGTAACTCTCACAGAGGTGCCAAGCATGGCGTCGAAAACACTGATGGCCTTTTCATTGTAGACATCAATGCCATCTCGCACGAAGTCCCTTGAAGAAGAAATCTTCAAGGTTATATACAAATCACCTGGTGGCCCTCCTCGAACGCCCTTGTCACCTTCACCCTTGATACGCATTTTGCTGCCCATATTGCAGCCCGCCGGGATGTTCACTGAAATCTCCTGTGCTCGTCGTTGAGTACCTTTGCCACCACAACTACGACAACAAGCCGTCGGATCGACTCCGGATCCACGGCATTTGGGACAAACCAACTGTGTTTGCATGACACCCAGAGGCGTTTGCATCACCTGCTGTGTGGCACCAGTGCCATTACATTTAGAGCAGCGTTTGTGCTTGCTAGCATCTGAAGTGATGCCACGGCCACCGCATGACTTGCAGGTCTCTTCTCGTTGCACCTGGATTGAGTGCGAACCTCCAAAGCATGCCACATCAAATGGCACTTCGATCTTACACTCCAAGTCTGCTCCCTTCTTGGCGCCTTGTTTCTTGGCAGTCTGAGTGCGAGCTCGGACACCTCCTGGACCTCCGGGACTCCCATTGAAAAAGGAGTTGAAGACGTCGCCCAGGATGTCCTTTAAGTCCATGCTAGACAAATCTGGCCCAGCGCTATTGGACACTGCTCCCTCACCAAACTGATTGTATTGTTCCCTTTTGCTGGCATCAGCTAGAATCTCATATGCTTTGGCAATTTCCTGGAATTTTTCCAGTGCCCCTGGCTCCTTGTTGACATCTGGATGGTATTGACGAGCCAGCTTCCGGAAGCTGGCCTTGATCTCTCGCTCGTTGGCATTTCGACTCACTTTGAGAATCTCATAGTAGTCTGCCAGCCGTTGGGCGAAGCGACAGGTCCAAGTGGTACGTCTTCTCCGTGGCACACGCGATGCTACACCAACACATCCAACACCAGCCGCTCCAGCCGCTCCAGCCACCAATCCCAGCGGTCCCAGCACTCCCAGCACTCCCAGCGGTCCTAGCGGTCCCAGCGGTCGCCGGCCGAAAGAGTTGGTCTCCGGAAGCGGCCGCGTCCTGCTGGAGGCTGGTGCACCAAGGTCCAGAATGGGTGTCACGAAGGTTGTAGCCATGGTACAACTTGGTACAACCAAGGTGATGGGACAATGCCAGTGCCAGCTTAAACAAGTTTGACAATGAAAGTGGGCTATGGGCTATTATGCTATTGGTGTCTATAGTTTGCGTGTTGCTTGTTTTGTATTGGTTTATGCCTTTGGGGATCCTGGCTCACATCTCAACTTCTTTGGAAAGACTTGAGGTAACACGACGGAACAACTCATGCTCTCAGCTTGTCTTGGCAACGTCCAAACCAAACGCCGAGCCCTGAACTGCGCCGAGGTCCGACTATGAGTTTTGGTAAGTTCATGTCAATGCAACTATTGAAGCGCCTGAAATGTCATGTCAGGTCAGAGTCACCTGCAGATGCGCAACAAGATACCACAAGGAAGCTTCATCCCGCAGGCAATCTTTTCTTGCCGCGCGGTCCTGAGCATGAGCTCTTTCAGTTTCTGATCCTTCCGTATCCTTCTGACAATCAGAGAATCAAGTGAAGACTTGTGTTGTGATGGTATATACTATGATGCCTAGGTGGCAAAACACCACTTGAGTTCTGCTTATTTGACGACTGGACAAGGATCGGAAAACAGTGCTCCATTGGCAACTGTTGGACTAGCCGTGAAGATGGGTCCGGCAAATCTGCTCTGACGTGCTGCGTCCTTTGGCAATTTCATGGCTGAGCGTAGCAGGCGAACTCATGCAAAGCAGCAAGACATCTTGGGCAACCCATCGTGGGACTGCTTCAGAACTGTCTATAAAGCGTGCCAGCCTACAGCTCATTGCAATCCAGAAAACTCAGTCTACATTTAGGTTGGTTGTGAAACAGGAAAGCCTCCAGACTCTGTGCTGCCTAAGATATAAAGAAGTGACTGTCAACCCGGCTCTCCCCCCCGATGGCCCTATGGAATGGGATAATTTCAATCCCAGTGACTGCATTTAAATTTACACACAACTTTGAGGCAGGAGGGAGGTGCTAACCCTGTAAACACACAAACTAGGAGTAGCACAAACTAGGAGTAGAAACCCTTAATTAGTTTTAGTTAAATTTAGACTTAATTAACATCCACAGAGCAGGCCACTTCCGCACCTTTACATATCCCTGATAATTTTTGGGTCAGCTTCTGGCCTGACTGATGGCGCTGATGTGGTGTGCTATGAGGGTCAGCTTAGATCCTACTTGGTGCCTCTAGAAGTCTTTATGGAAGGCCACCAGCACAGCCTACACCCTGCAACCTTGACATTGTGTCCTATGCAGTAGGACTTCCTGTTTGGGGTAGCTCCCCGCCACGTAGCAAACCTGACAACAAACTCCTTGTTCATCCTTTTTTGGGCATTGTGCCGAATACATTTGTACACCTTAAAACATCCCTAGACGGTAAAACTTGGTGCAGTAAATGAGGTGTGGTTTTTGGGCTTTGGTTTGCCTCACATTTAGCAGATTCTGGCTGTGATCCACTAACGACGATGCCTCGTTCGGCTGCCCAAGAAGAGACACTGCGTCGAGCGCCACGGCGAAAGTCGGGACTTCCATCCGGACGCGAATCAAACTGGGGGGGAGCATGGCAGCACCACAATTTCACGAAGTACGTCACCCGGAAAGTGGCTGGTGCTACATGAAGCCATCAATGTTGTCAATATTAATGGTATCGGTGGATCAAACATTATCAAACCAAAACCTATTCTGCACCACCAACTCTCCAGGTGACGTATCCGACAAAGGTATTTCCCAGCTGCAAGGAATTCTTCATGCTGGGTTAACACGGTGCATTGCAGGTCTGTTTGAACAGTGCTAAGATCCATGCACCCCAATGGCGCGGCACACGGCATACGGGGCATACGTGGGTACGTCTGATGGGTCCGCAACCGCATGACCAATGAATCAAGAAAGATTGGATACCGGCTCACTGCTCTTTGTCCAGACAAGACTCAAGACCTGCCAAGAACGTAACAAAGACAGTTTGAAAGTTTCTTCTGCAAAGTAATTATCTTCTGCCCAGTCTTGTCTAAATGTGCTGGCCTTGCATAGGTAAGCACTAGGGCTGTGTGTGCAAATGCAAAACCTCACGTCAGGCTCAAATTCCAACCTTTTTTGCAGGGTTCCCTTTTCGAAGAATGTGGCACAGCTTCAGTCAGGCAAACACACCCCAACTTCAATACCAAGGTCCTGTTCAGCGCTAAGCTCAAGGGCCGCAGGGATCAAATCTGAGAAGCATGCTCGTTGCCAAAGCAAAGCGCTTGCACGCACTCCGTGCCTTCAAACTCAATAGGCCAGAAATGGCCTGAACATCCATGAGAATTGGAATTTCGCTTGTGACTCTGACCAACAGACCCAAGCACCTGCCGCTGCAGGCTGTGCGATTCCGATATGTAACCTCCAGTGACTGTTCCAAGCACTTGAACGTCCATGAAGGCAGCAAAAGCACCTCAAAATGCACTGCTGAGGTTGGAACTTCGAACTTGCGAAAATTCCTGAGGGACATGGCAACATTGAACCAAACCATCGCAGGTTCTCATCAAGGCAAATTTTGACACTAGAGGAATGATGATATATGATGATATAAACCGTTCCACGATAATTCAGAATGTCCACTAGCCATGCCTCATGTTCGAATCACGTCCCGAATTCACGCCTTGGCAAATTGCCTCACTCATCATAATGATCAGGCCTGACAGCGCGCATGGAAGATGTCCTTCACTCTGGCACCCACTGGCTCCAATAACTCCAATATGTTCCCAGTCTGCAACTTCAATACCCTCAAACCCACTGATTTATCATTGTTTTTTCCTCATTCACTGGCCATTCGGAGAACGTCGCCTATTTTCACGCACCCCAAGATGTTCCAAGTTATCTTTTGACCCACTGAGATGCCCTGGCATGGCGGCTCGAAGCATCTTGGCGAGCTTCTGCCCATCCTCCTGCAGGGAGCTATAAAGAAAAAACACAGTCCTCACTTATGAATAAAAGTACAGTAAAATTCTCCACTTTTGGCAAGAACGCCCATGAAATTCATCTACCCCATATCTCGATTATATCATATGACATACATGCATATACACATGTTGTGTATATATATGTGTGTGTGTATTTATTTTAGTTAGTTAGTTAGTTAAAATTATATTTATTTATAATACATATATATATATATATATATCCATCCCTAGTTCCTAGGATCAGGGATGGAATGCCTGGCTGCCATTGGTGAAACCAGGTCCTGTGTCAAACGGCATGAGCGCGCCTGGGCCAAATAAACCCAGGGGCACATCTCATCACAGAATGAGAATCACAATAATTGTGACCATGAACATCATTCCAACATCATTCAAATAGATTGAGCTCTCAACCCACTCGAGGGCCGACATCATCGACATCCACGGAGCCTTCTGAGGGTAAGCTCAACATGACAAGGCTGAGGCTTCCATGAATTCGCTGCCAAATGCTGTGAAAATCTCCAGAACTGTCCCACAACGCGATCCTTATGTCCATGTCCTGCTGCATCATGGGAGGCCATTCCAGCACTAAAGGCACCTGCTCACCCACCGTTGCTGGCATCGCTGGCTTTGCTGGCCTCAGTTGTTCTAATATGTTCTAATGATGTCCAATGTTAAGGCGTGCCCATGATGGATCCCAGTTTTTGCCGGATTGGGCAACAGCCTCCAGAAAAACTCTGGAGGAATCCCGGCAGGTGCTGGCCTCAAAGGGCCTTGGGAGTCCTTGGGACTTGGGCCCTCACATTTGTTGCTCGTGCAAAGGCTCCAGCTGGCATGGTTTGGAGTTCACCATCTTTTCTCCACCCTGGGCAGCCAGCATACATCCCAACAAAAAGTGTACAACTTGGACAGGTAATGTCAGCAATCACCTTGATGCTACATTCCTTTTTGATGCGGTTCAATCCTTCTGATGTGTGCTTGAATTCCCAAGGCATTCGGACTGGCATTCGCTGTATTATGCGTCAGGACTTTGTTTCTGTGCATGTTCAATCCCACACCAGGCAGCTGTACGCCTTGACATCCCCAAACCATGGCATCAGCATGGGCTGTGGCACGGCTGTGTTGCAGCTCCATGGGTTGGGCGACCTCAAGCTGTGACTGTGAGGTCGCATGGACCGTGGTGACCTCTGGGATTCTGTGGTTCCTGGGATCCCCAGACCAGAACGAAGCCAGGCCATTCGTCTCTGCACCTTAGAGCAGCACCAACGCAGCTATTCTCTCTCTCTCTCTCTCCCTCCCTCTATGTGCATATATAAATATACTTATATATACATATATACATACATATATACATACATATATACATACATATACATATACAGATATATACAGATATACAGACATATACAGATATATATATATATATATACATACATATTGATTGATCTATCTTGATTTGCTGCTGATACTTACGCAATGCTCCGAGTTTTGAGATGGCAAAAACTTTTGACATGCTGTATCTATGTAGAATGGGTTGCCCCCAGGGCGTGCTCCATCTCTGGGCCACTGGCGAACTGCATTGTTTCCATTTGATACCTTGGCTCAAAGCAAAGTTCCTGCCCATGTTTAGTGATTCAATTTGGCTCAGAAATAGCACTCAGACCTGAAAGGCGTGCCAAAGCCAACAGCCAAAGAGCCCAGATGAATTTGACAAGCATAACCGGCATAACCTCCCCAAACCCATGTTTCCTTCCTCAGTCCGTGATGTGCTCAAGGTCTTGACATTTTGATTTTGATGCTGCGGGGTGCACCTTAGAAGCACGGTGGAATGCTACTGCTACAGGGCTTTCTAAGCCCAAAGGCCAATCGAAGAGTTTGGAGACTGCGGCTCCGACGTCTGCCACTGCGACTGCACTTGTCCTTTCTGACCCTTCCTTGGTCATCGCATTCCAGAGGAGGCCCTAACGACCAACAATGAAAGGGAGAGCAATACTTCAAATAATCGCTGAAGTCCAAGAGCGCAAAGATTGAAACATTCAGCTGGTGTCAAAACAGTATCCACCAAGTGGGCCGATTTCGGTATGTCGCATGTGTATGCAAAAAGTCAAACCTGTTGGAATACCAAAATCCAAGTTGCACTTGGAAACTCTGGAAAGCACCTTCTGAAGACAAAAACAAAAACTGCCTTGTAAAGATTGGACTCAAGTCCCCTTCTGAGAAATTTTCTCCCCTTTGACACATCAAAGCAACCCTTGCTTTTTCAACCCAAGATTTGCTAGATTCCAAGATTCCAGAATTGCATGAATTCTTCTGATATTGAGTGCAGCACTTCAAGGACCTTCAAAACCCTGAAATGAGCTATACTAAAACACTCGGACAAATTAAACCCTATCATTTCAAGACTCCAAACTTCAAAATCCTAGCAAGACCCCCAAGTTGCATACTTAAAGACTTAAGAACTCCAAGACTCTCAAGGCCCCCCAGGCTCCCAAGGCTCCAAAGGTTCCAAGATCCGACTTGCTGTTTGGTTGCCAAGTTCTTCCAAGCTTCGTCTCCATCGTGCTGGGTCCCGCAGCCTTGAAGGACCTGGATCGGACCAGGCGACCCGCACAGCTGAGGTCAGCTGAGGTCAGCTGAGGTCAGCTGAGGGCGAGGCGTATCAGCCGTGTACGTCTGCTTTTCATGTGTCATATCAGTGCCTTAGCCACCGGACTCACAGGACTCACTGGACTCACTGGACACCAGACTGCCAACTTTTTGTGGTGCTCCATATCGACGAAGTGCTTAGTGCATTGGATCTCGGGGCTCCACTGGTCTTTGCACGTTTGACTTCAATACGTTTGCCATCCTGCACACAGCAGGAAGATTCAGGCAAAAGCGACAGCTTTGTTTTGTTCCAAGAAAATCTCAATCAGCAGACCTCCACAGGAGTGGGAATCAAGCGACCCGCACTTCCAAACCAGAGCCCCCAGACATCCCGACGTCATCCCGTCCTGCAATTCCATAAAACGCGAGGCCGAGGGATCGCTGCCCAGCAATTCATCCACCTCAGCACAGCTTGAGAGGAAGATCCTTTCCCCAATTTACTGAGAAACATGGATATGGAGAAAGAAAGCATGACAACATGCATCTTGGTTGATTTATGATGATCTATGATCTATCACGACAAAAGGGTAAGAAAGACACAGCAGCCAAACTATCCACTGACGAGATACCAGCCTCATCCATGCCCTCTCTGTAGCTTTTTGAACAGTTGAGGCTCGAGCTGTGCTTGGATCCTGGAATACGACAAATCCGAAGCCACGATGAACAGGAATGCTGGAATGTCCCTCAGCTTCACAGGACGCTGGATATGGAAAGGACATAGAAATATGATGAAATATGTATATTCATATAGCGCTATAGATTCAATGGATTGATGATTGATTTTCGGAAGCCACAGAAATCATGAAATCACTGTTACTGCACAGTTACATACTGTTACACTGTTTGCGGCAATCAACAAATGGTTTCCTATCAGTATCACTTGTCCATCTTTTCCAATCACTTCTGGGAATAGACTGGACCTGAGCAGCGCACATGTCCAGACCCGTTGTCCGCCCGCTGACGTTGCAACCAGGCCTTGCTAACTGCACCAAAGGACGAAAAGAAGGCCTCAGAAAAAGGGATGCAGACTGCAGTCGTGGTGTGCCTTCGACATCCTGAGCTTCCCATATGGGACCCCAATGGAACCCAGATGAACAAATGAAATACTCCACTCGGAAATTACTCGGATTTCTTGGTGGATCGATCATACCCATAGACTCTAGACATCTCTAGACCTTGCTGGTTTCTGTATCTACAAAGTCCCAGCATCCCTTCTAATGACCAAGGCACGGCCAAATCGTCCGTTGTCATCCATTGAGGGATGCCACCAATAAAAATCTTCCGCACCTAGGGGCCAGGGGTCAAGTTAGGCATAGCTAGACACTTCCCTTAGTTTCATGGATCAGAGCTGCTGTCACATCAACCAAATCGAGCCTGGGTCTGATGGGCCTGCAACGGTGGCAGAGTCTTGAAACGCTCCGATGGTTCCTGCGAAGAGCCGCTGTGTGAAGCATGCGGTGCAGCATAGTGCAACAAGGTGCAACGAGGTGCAACGAGGTGCAACGATGACTACGTTCCATGATCTCAACTCAACTAAGACACAACCAATTTGGAGTGATCTAAAGGGCTGCTGCAGCTGGTTGTGAATTCTTTTTTTTTGTTGCCCTTGTCATAACAGTTCAACAGCCAGCGTCCTGAAGTGTTGGTGTTGGAGCGGCAGAAGAAGGGGCGGGGCTGAACCTGCATTCCGCACCAAAGTTGGAATCATCAGCAAACATGAGCACCTTAGGCGTCCCATGAGCCCCATAAATCCATCCAAAAAAAAATGGAGATGAAAAAGTCATCTGCCCATTTCCCCAGAGGCCATCTTGAGATGACTCGCTTCTGCAAACAGGTCGGCAGTGCTGCAGCCGACCTGCAGGAGGTATGGTGAGGATATTGTCCAAATGCGTTTCCAGGTGCGCTGCAGGTATGTCGCAGGCTGGGAGTCCCCACATTGCTCATCCAGGCTGGGAGTAGCTCCCGCTGATGTGCTCACGGAACTCAGTGGCCGATTCCTGAGTCATAGAAGTATGGACAGTATGGAGCTTGACCCAAAGCTCAGAACCATTTTAGAACCACCGTAGGTAGTGCCAATCAAAGATCTGCAAGGCCATTGCAGGTGGGGTTATATCTCTTTTTGGAATGGATCATGAGGTCCGTTGCCTTTAGCTGCCTTTTTCGAAGCTGATTTGAAGCTCCCGAACTTCCCCAAGCAAAAGTTTTTTCACCTGGGGCTGCCACTCGCAGTCCCAAACCCGCGCAGGGTGGGCACCTATCATGTCTAGGTTGGACCCGGGACATCCTCCCATCGGAGAGGGCAGTTCGCACCTGTCACCTTGTGGCCCATAAACATCTCCATAAGCTCTTTCTGCTCGGCTTCCTCGTTGCCAGACATCATCAATGACCTCAACATGGACAGTCTGACAGTCTGACAGTCAACCTGGGATGGCTAGAATGCCGGTGTGATGGCAACTACTTGCATGGGAAACCTCTTCGTGCAATGGGCAACAAGGACAGAGCTAGATTCGAATGATTGAGATAAGTCTTAAAGCCCGAGAATTCTGTGGTATACGGTATACATAGACATCGTTGGAATCCCTGTGCTGGCTATGTGAACGGGAGACCTTGCTACTGATTGTTTTTCCTTCACCACCCATGCCACGTTCTTGGGCGCATCCTATTCTCCAGAGCCTTCGCCCCAAACAAGCCAAGCTGAGGCTGCAATCCCTACAAACCTCATAGCATTTGCGCCTCCTGAATCCCTAAAAAACACTTTTCAATATGTTTGAATGGCCTTCCATGTTGGTGGTGAAGATTCCTCTGATCTTCACCATCAACAAACCGCCGATTTACTATGGGAGAGATTGGGAGAGGCTATTTCCAACAGTAATTTGTGACTTTTTAGGGTACCTCCAAAATCTCCAAATATTTGGCCTCCCGACATAGCGGCATCTGGGAGCAAACGCCGCGGCTGGGGACACAGAGTCTCGGGCCTTGCAGATTGGGCTGGAATTCAGGGACATGGCCAAATCATGCCAGATGTAGCTGGAACAAGATTAAAATGGGGGATAATAGGAGGATAAAAGCAACCATTTATGAACATTATCTATCATTATCTGACATAACCAATCAAATGAGAAACTGATCAGAAATGATCAGAACGGGAATGAATCACCGAGATTCCACAGCTGGTCGCTATCGAAGGCTCAGTGACTCAGGTCACCACGATGAACTGCCCACGAGATGATGATATGCCTGAGCGCCCAGGTTTGTGTCCGGAAACCTGGAGAAAATGACAGCCTCTGGATGATCGAAACTACCAAAGGAGAACTAGAATCTAGCTAGAAAAGCACTCTTGAATACTTTTGGTCCTTGGTGACATTTTTTTTTTTTCAAAACTCCGAGTGAAAATCCTCCAATCTGACCACTTTCTGACCACTTTCTGCACCTGCGTCGACTTCTGGATTGGTGTTCTTGGAGGCTCCATGGCCTGGCCAAGACGTCAAATATCTGACTCGCTGGCGGAAACTCGGCAAACTCCCGGCATCTCCCGGCGCCTCTGTAGTGCTTCGCACAGGGCTCCGTACCACATCTGCAATGGAGAAAAACACATCCTACAATCCCTACCAGAAAGGTGGTGAAAAAACACGTCATAAACATACTGTAATAAGAAACTCAAGAAGAAACTCAATGAAGCAACCATGTGGGAAAAACTTATCGACTCCGAGGCCTCCGGAATGTCTGCGGCGGTCGGACCTGGCCTTTCCTCAGCCGTCAAGGTGTTGATGGCTACTATGTAAGTGGTTTACAGTTTACAACCCCCATGTAGCTGCGGATATCCCCTAGACCCTATATCATTGGGGTGTAATTGTCATCGTATTAATGTACAATATGGAATATGGATATATAACCACTTGCAACTGGAACTGCACCCCAAAGTATGCTGCAGCCATGCCAATCTGTTTCTATACGAGCTCTTGGGTCACAAGCAACATGTGGCAACTGAAATGATGACCAAGGATACAGTAATTGCTCGTGAAATTGCTCTTTTCAAGTGGGTGCGTTTCAGGTCTTCTGTACCATACACTGCCCCAAGCGGGTCGCAAATCCCCACGCTGGGATCCGTGCTCATTCTTAGGCCTCAAAAAAAGGCTTCACCCATGTACATCCGTAATGCGCTGGAAATATCAAGGGTCAAAAGACGAAAATGCTGCTTCTATGGGGTCCTCCAACATATTGACCTATACTTCACTGCTGCTACCCTAGGCTTCTGCGTTCCAACCGACATCACATTGAGGCCCCTACGCACGTTCAGGGCCGCACCAATCAGTTACAAACACATCCGGGGAAGTGACCCGTCCCTGACTGAGCCAGAAAACGGTAAATTTCATGGCAAATCTTATGGTAGATCTATGGTAGTCACCTGGTAGGGTCTTTGGAACCAGGCACTTTTCAGTCAAATGTCGCCTAAAAATCGCCAGCGGAATACAGATCTGCCGCATAAAGTGACCCAAACATGTGCAATCCCTTCACATGGAAGCAAGGCTATGTCTCTATGTTTCGCGCAGACCTCTCTGTGCGTGCAGCCTTTTTCCAAGTTCGGCAGAGTAAGCTAAGTGACTGAAGGCTATTTGATGCTATTTCAACTAGATACTAGGGACTAAGATGACTAGAGATCAAAGTTGAGCCTCGGTGGTGCAGAACAGGTGCAGTGGCAGTAGCAAGCTGCAGTGGCATGGTGCATGACATTCTGCCGGGCCCTACCAGTTATACGATGTCATGTTCTATATGTACCTCCGCTTCACTGGTTGATAGATAACCCAAGCTAGGGCTATCTATAAGCCCATTTAGAACTGGTAGGGCCCCGTCACTGAAGGCACTTGGGGAGGCACTATCAATGAATCAAGGGTGCTACTCATCACGGCCTCAGTGCTACAGGAATGGCTGCTTGGCCCCTTGGTTGACTGAGGGGATGGCCGCTTGACTGAGGTCAGACGCTTTCTTTAGCCTTCATGGCAACAAAGCCAGACTCAACCTGGGCCACTTGAGGTAGCTGATGGCTGGTTACAGGCACACACCCCGTAAAGATCAAGGATGGGAAGCACAGTTCAAGAGGCGTCGAAAACAAATGATGGCAGTCCACCAAATATGCATGCCCTATGCTTCCTAGCTGCATGTAAACCTTCGCCTTCGCAAACACCTTCCGGAGCACATCACCGACATCTTTTTCTTCGGAGTGCACGTGATCATGCGGAGTTTGAAGAAATCTTGCGAGCAGAGGGGCCATTCGGTGGACCTATCTTTAGTTTTCATATCTTCTGTGCCTGTCCAGGCAGCTGAGCAAAGTCTGGAATGACACGCTGTCACTCTCGTAGCCTGGTCCCTCTGTAACTGCTGCAGTTCCAGCCTTGGGCTCCAAATCTGTCAGCAAAAAACCTTGACCTTCGCGCTACGCCACATTTCTGTACACTTGAGCTGCCACCTGAATCACCCTGACAATTGCCTGCCATTTCATACCATTTCCGTGTACGTGGACACCAATCACTTCCACGACGTTTGTGTGCTATCGTAGGGATTCTTCGCAAACACTACCGACAACTCTTCCCCTCAGGACCTAAGCCATTAAATGTTCTGAAACATCGAACAGTGACATAGGGCACACAGGAGTGACTTGGTTGCAGAGTTACGTTGACAAAGACTTTGAGTTCACTGTCAGGTGGCCAGCTCGGCTGGCGGTTCATCGCACGGCTCGCCGCGTGGGTCCGCGGGGGTCGCGGACGCTCCGCCTGGGCACCTGGTGCCACAGCGAAGCGTGGCCGTCGTGCAGCCTAATTGGCCTTCAGCCAACAGGAGGCATCACGGTCGAATTGGCAAGCCGAATTCTTCTGGTTGAGGGTTTTAACCCCTGAACAATAACCAGCAGAAGTCACACGGGGATCATTATCCCGTTTGAAAGGGGAAACTTCAAGAAAAGGAACCCACCAGCCAGTCTTTGAATGACAAAATTTTCGAAGTGAAACTGGATTGGGTTGGCTGCCCACGTCACAGGAGAGCACTCATGCAAAGACATCCCCTCAGGAATGCTGACTATGATACACCGTGCCTTCAGACACAGACGGTCAGGATTTGCACTTTGGGTCTAGCACCCACAGACAGCCCCTTGCTGCAGCGTTGGGGACATCGACCGAAAGGCTGCAACTTAGGCAGTGATCGACGTCACCTGGGGGTCTGCACGGGAGTTTGCTTTATGTAGGTGAAGACCGTCTCTCGATCAAAGGACACCGACTTCTCATGGTGTTTGCCAGCCTCAACACGGGTTCACGGAGCCTTAATCATCGAATGAAAGTGAAATCAAATTAATACATTATATAATTAATGGAAATTAAATCAAGTAAATACATTACATACAATGACTCCAAGTTCCAACTTTTGCCCAACCAGTCCCTAAGCAATGATTTTCAACATAACTACAATGTCCCCATCCTCATCGTCATCATCATCATCGTCATCATCATCATCATCATCGTCATCGTCATCATCATCATCATCATCAACATCATCATCATGATGCTCATCATCCTCGTCATAATCATCCTCGTCTCTATCCTCACTCTCATTGTCATTTTCCTAGTGCCAATCTGTTATGCATCGTGCCCCTGAGCTCTCCACCGTGGATCTACAGCTCCTCGGCTCAGGCATTTAGCTCCATGAGGGCTGGGACATTGCTTAGATTGATGGGTTTGTAGATGTAGTGTGCACGGGGGGGAGGTACGAAAGCTGGCTGGCTGTGATATGCGATTTGGATGCCAGAAAGTTGTATATAAGTGTGAACTGGTGTGAATGGCAATACAGTATTAGATGGGAACAATGTGGTTGTTCATCTGCTGCCAGCAGAAAGCGTCCTGTGAGGAAAGGTGAAGCATATCTCCGCAAGGAAAATGATGAATAGTTAAAGAAAAACAAGAACATGGGTTAAAAACGGAAGCCGAAGATCATTGCTTTTTGGGTTCGATGCAGAGACGGAGAACTATATATCGAGAAAAGGGACAGAAAAAGAGAGATAGAGATAGGATTTGAAAAACGGACGTGATAAATGGTATGCAATTCGGCCCCATCCGCTTAAAAACGTGCAACGCCCGAGCAAAGAGTACCCTTGAAACTTTCTAGGAATTCAACCGTCCTAGCCCCTCCCTGTTCCTTGCTAAAGCAAGAGCAACTTCAGCACCAGCTAGCTTTCGCATGCTTTCGCAATATGCATGTACGCAGGAAAGGGTCTCTCGCTCTCATCTCTTTATGTTCTTTGTCTGTATTTCCTATCCGCTAGTTTCTGTGCGATGGAATCCTGCAGATAAATCACCTCAGAACGCCCTTCTGACAAGTTTCGGGCAAGCTCCGCCCTTTTTGGATGGGCGGCAGTTCATGCAAACTAGATGTCCACAAGAGAGAGTCGTCAAGCTGGCCTCGGCACAAGATGGTACGCCAATGGCAATCCCACCAGGCCAATGGGCGCATATTCTGCTCTACAAAGAGTCTCCGAAACCGACTTGATACGATCGTGTCTGAGACGTCGACCATGTCTGCGGAATTAGAACAGACATGACACCGCCCATCCTCAGCGAGCAGCCATGTGAGGTTTGGAGTGTCCCAAAACGATCTTGGAGCCCACCACCCGAGTGTGCCATTGTCTCAGTGGCGCCTCATAAAAAAAGAAAGTTATTTTGTTGCTTCTGGATGTCACCCCACGCTGACCGAATCCGAACAAGACCCTGAAAGAAGATGAAAGAAACCTGTACTGCAGCCATTGTTCTCATACCATCTGTTCATTCCTTTGAAAGCGATTGGCCCTTTGATGATCCGTTGACCAGCTCAGGGCATTTGAGGGGCTGAAATTGACCAATGTCTGGCCGAGTGTCCAAAGTTGCCACGGGCTCTACCATCGAAGATGAGGATCTTGAACCCGGAGCCTTGGCTCAAACGGATTAGGCACGGATCCGATTAGGCACTGATTTATCAGCGAGTGAAGCAAATCTCCGAGCCACATGATCTTCGGAGTGGAATCTCTGGACAAAGGCCTGTCCCTCAGCTCACGCAGTATCGGGGCCCAATCAAGGGTACAGATCAAATGAAAAGGTCAGAAGCCAGTGTCATAGCCACTGTACAGTTGCACAGTTCCAGTTCCAGTGGGAAGAAAAAACTTGACGATATAATAAAATATGCGAGTATACTATGATAATAATAATCATGTCCACAATCTGGGTGTTGCGTGCCGTATGAGTGGCCAGCCGCAACACCTTCCAATACCAGGCGTCTTTTCCGCGCTCATCGATGTTGTTCAAGCTCTGAGCCCGAGCTCCCCCTCTTTGGAAGTTCACCTTGGAACCAGCTGATTGGGACCCTCCACTTTGCCCAGTAGCAGAGTGATTCTGTATGGTTCTGTAATATCATCCAAGCATACACAGCTGTGCACATTAAGGCGAAACACCACATGTGAGCACCTCCAAGAGGATTATTCTCTCTCTCTCTCTCTATCCATCCATCAGGTCTCCCTGCCCGAGCTGTGCCGGGGGCAGGATGGACGGGATTACTGTGCCATCTGATTCATTTGATAAGTTCTTTTCTTCCAAGATGCTTGCACTGTTGTAGCACCCGCTGTGTAGGGATCTTCTTCGATCACTGGCATTCTTGATGGAGACGTTGCCCCCGGGAGCATCATTGCTGTGGCCTCCAACAGTCCGCTGCGTCGATCAGGTCTCAGAAGAAGTAACGCCCCTCATACCCACAAGAATCAATCCCGGGGATGTCCCTAAAATTGTGTGGATGGGTCACAGAATTCAGTACGCAAGCAACCACCCATGTTGGTCATTTCGAAAGCAGAGCTTGCAGCCAAATATGAGAATTACCCTTGGACTTCCCCCTGAAAGCATCAAAACGGACATGACAAGATCAAGAATGCACTTGCCACACTTGCCACACTTGCCACACTTGCCACACTTGCCACACTTGCCACACTTGCCACACTTGCCACACTTGCCACACTTGCCACACTTGCCACACTTGCAACTTGCACTACCACCAAAACCATCCAGTAAACTCAGTAAACGTCAACCTCTCCGAATTTGCTCCCACTCAAAAAACTCCCCATCTTACCATCTTCCCATCTGCGCCTCTTCATGGAGGTCAGGATGCCCAGGCGATTGTATGCCGTGGCCAGGCTCTTCGTGCCTGCCAGTGACCCAGTTCTGTGGTCCTGCTACTAAGTTACTAATGAAGGGAAAAGTCACCATTGATGATGATAATATGTATACTATATATAGCGCCGGACTGGAACTTAGAATGATGTGCGGGGTTCCAAACGACGATACCCCGAACTTAGAATGACTGAAAAAAGGCCTCCCCGAGTAGCAACTTAGAATGACTCCGAGTTAGAATGACTGAAAACCAAACAAAACGTGGAAAAACACAGTGTTTTGGGAGATTTCGGACATCTTATGGAAATGCTTTGGATTCCACTGATTAGCCAAATTGGCAGAAATCATCAAAACATGTGGAAAAAATCAGTGTTTTTGA